>Ga0209943_1000072_pt1 | contig 65499 bp, 51 predicted proteins | sample SalPonR1_B_D2_MG_FD_185698 | JGI IMG/M metagenome (GOLD analysis project Ga0209943, IMG submission 185698) | Salt pond soil microbial communities from South San Francisco under conditions of wetland restoration - Salt Pond MetaG R1_B_D2_MG... ... | reverse complement strand
TAAACTGAGCGATTTTCAAGTTTGCTGCAGATACAAGGAAGCGGATGTTGAGCTATAGCGGGCTATGCGAGACATCCGCTGACAAAGTAGATGCGGCAAAATTGGAAATCCCGAAGGGTTTCAAATTCTTAAAGCTAGAATCGATTGAAGTCTTTTAAAATAATGAAAAAAACAAAAAGTTTAAAAATTTGAAACGCTCAGTTTAGGAACAAAAAACCCCGGTTGATCGATGACCCGCCGGGGTTTTTTTTGTGTTTTGGATTACCCCTCCTATTTCAGGCAGTAGACGAACAGCTTGGTCGCAAGCTTTGCCGCGGTGAATTCGGATACGACGGATCCCTCTATTTTGGCAAGCTCATTGATATCCGCGGCCACCACGTTCTTTTCCGCACCGACCCGTTTGATCAGCTCCACGACCTGTCGATAGGTCAGACCGCCCGGCACCGGCGTGCCGGTCCCCGGAATGATCGTCGGATCCAGCCCGTCCAGGTCGATGCTCAGATATACATTGTCCGGCAGCGCATAGACCACGTCATCCATCCAGGAGTCATCGCCCGGGGTCAGGTTATGCGCATAAAAGGGATATAAATGATGGGTCTGGATATATTCGAACTCTTCCGGACAGAATGACCGGATGCCCACCTGCACAAAGGGAAGCTTCAGGTCATCGCCGATCCGGCGCATGACGCAGGCATGGTTATAGGGGCTGCCGTTCCATTGATTGCGAAGATCCAGATGCGCATCCACCTGCAAGACCCCGATATCCGGATATTTGGCTGCCGCCGCCTTGGCGAGTCCAATGGTAATGGCATGATCCCCGCCGATGGAGAAAAGGAACCGCCCTGTCGCCAAATGCTGGCCGGCTGTGCTGGCGATCTCTTCCACGGCCTTTTCCGGGTCATCCGGCGGGAATAGCCCCGGAAATGTATGGATCCCAAATTTTCGCCAATCCATCAGGGTTTCTTCGTCCAGGCACTCGAGTTCAATGGAGGCATTCAGCAGATGGTACGGTCCCTCTCCGCTGCCGCTGCCATAAGAGGGCGCCATTTCATAGTAAATCGGTAAAACCATCACCCGGGCATTTTCAATCTCCCGGGTGTGGATCGCCTCACCGCCAAATGGTATAAAAGTTTTCTGTGTCATTATTGACCGTCTCGTAAAAAGCGATTTATGCCACTGAGGCATTTTTGCAGAAAGTAACTCAAAAAAAATTACATATTGCCATTTCTACATATACATATTGCCATTTCGAGCGATAGCGAGAAATCTTTAACAAACAAGATTCCTCGTCACTATCGTTCCTCGGAATGACATAAGTAAAAATTACTGAGGCACTAAGCTTTTGATTTTTTTTAACCTTATACCCTAAACCCCAAACCTTATACCGTTAAGTTACTTAGAAGTCATTATTTTACAAATATTGCCGCCGCCAGTACGGTTGTCCAGAGATTGCCTTCCGCGCCTAAGGCCGCCTGGCTGATATGCCGGGAATGAATTATTTTTCCGGACATTTTATAGATATCCCGGCGTTCATCATAGTCCTTGTCCGGATCAAATTCAATGCCGAGCGTCGTGGCCAGCATGGAGGCGGCAATATCTTCGGCGAATTCACCGGCTTCGACCTCCGTCTGGCCGTAGCCATGGTGCTCGGATAGATACCCATAGCGCTCGTTTCCCTCCGGCAGGGCCAACCCGATGCTGGCTACCAGGCGGCGTCCGGGCTCCCGGCTCTCCTCCTTGGCCATGACGCAGTGGGTGATCTCCCCGGCCTCGAGTTTGGCCAGGCCTTTTTCCTTGTCCAGTATTTGGCAGCCCGGCGGAAATATGGAGGATACCTGGACCAGGTTTAAATGCGCAATACTGGCCTCCCGCAGGGCGTTCTCAAAAGAGGCAAGCTGGGCCTTATCCCTTCCGACCCCTTTTGTAAAAAATATATATCTTGGCACATACATGATAACCGCTCCCTTTGTCCGAAACCTTGCCCGAAGATGAGAAATCGCCTTTATTAGTCCGCATCCCGGCACATTGTCAAACAAAAATCCGAGCCCAAACCCTATTTTATCCAGCGATGACTTGTCAACGCGGTATAGAACATATATATTTTAATTTTAATCATTAACCCGGAAGGCTATCAAGTCTTTCTATATCAAACAGGTTTTGAAAAATGAATATTAAACTCGATCTCAGCCGCCATTGTGTGGAGACCGAAATGAAGCGGCAATACAACAAAACCATATCAGCGTATTTCAAGAAAAAGCCGGACGAAGACAAACAGGCGCTCGAGGCCCAAATCGATCTGCTGCAGCAGGGGCTGGAGACGTTTGACTTCAATCGCCTGCGGGGAGAATATCCGGAACTGCGGGGAGAGGAAGTGGCCGAGGTCGAGCTGTCGGCAACAGAAGACGATAAACCGCAAATCCTGATTAACGGAAAGGCCATTGATGCATATTAACGTTACCCGCTATACCGGCAATCACCAGCAGGGGCCCCATGGCGGCGGCAACCCGCTTGTCTTCTGGCTGCTGATCAAGTGGCTCTGCTTAACGGCCGCCATTATGTTTACCGCCTACCTGGTTGAGGGCATTGAAGTGGCCGGCTTCGCCCATGCCCTTGGCACCGCTGCGGTGCTCGGCGTGTTAAACGTCATTGTCCGGCCCATCCTCTTCATACTGACCCTTCCGATAAATGTAATGACCCTCGGGCTGTTCACCTTTGTCATCAACGCATTGATGTTAAAAATCGCCTCCGTGATTCCGGGATTTTCCGTAGTCGGTTTCTGGGCGGCCGTGTTCGGGGCGCTCATCATCAGTGCGGTCACCTGGATCTTAAACGCCCTGATACGGGATTCCACCACCAGGGGCGGCGGCCACCGTCGGCCGGGCGATGAATACATTGACATGAAAAAACACGACGACCGCTGGGAGTAGAGCATTCTGGCCCAAAGGGCCGAGTTTCACAATCGAATTTTGAACAGCCTCCCTCCCAATCGCACCCTACATCATCCAAGAATATAGGTGCACGCCAGCACCGCGAACACAATACCGGCAAGATCCGCCGTAAGCGCCGCGGCCATGGTATGCCGAATCCGCCGCACCTGAATCGCCCCGAAATAAACGGCAAGCACGTAAAACGTGGTCTCGGTCGATCCCTGCAGCGTGCTCACCAGGTAGCCGACATAGCTGTCCGGGCCGACAGCCGGATCCTGAATGATTGATGCCATGATGCCATAGGCGCCGGAGCCGGACAGGGGCCGCAAAAGCGCCATGGGCAAGGCCTCTGCCGGCAGCCCCGCCTTTGCGGTAAAATCGCCCAGCAATCCCACCATGGCCTCCATGGCCCCGCTGGCCCTGAACATCCCAACGGCAACCAGTATGGCCACCAGATACGGGATAATCTTTACCGCCACCTGGAAACCGTCCTTTGCCCCTTCCACAAACACTTCGTAGATCCGGACGCGCCGGAGCACGCCGAATAATAGGAATCCGATGATAAGCGACGGGATAATCCAGGGGGAGATCACCTCACCGTAAATAATGGTCAGCGGAATCAGGCAGACCAGGACGGCCAGCGCCAGCGTGCTGACCCAGAGGGGATAGCCGGCATCCGTATCATATCCCGCGGCCCACGCCTCGTCCGGCTCCGACTTCGCCGCTTCACTGTCCGGAGAATCGGCTGTGTCCGCCTCCGGCATCGGCTGCTTGCCGGGATCAGGCGAGGCGAAGCGGGCATAGAGCTTGGCGGCGATCACCGCGATAATCGTCGAGCCCATGGTGGCAAACAGGGTTGTGGGCAAAATGCCAGCCGGATCCGATGATCCGACCGAAGCCCGCAGGGCGATCACGCCGGTGGGCAGCAGGGTGATGCTCGAGGTGTTAATGGCCAGAAAAAGCGCCATGGAGTTGGTGGCCGTCCCCTTGACGGGATTTAACTTGTCCAGCTCCTGCATGGCCCGGATGCCGAATGGCGTGGCGGCATTGCCCAGCCCCAGGGCATTTGCCGACATATTCAGGATAATTGCGCCCATGGCCGGATGCTCCGGGGGGACCTCCGGAAACAGCCGGACCATAAGGGGGCGGATCAGGCGGGAAATGATCCTTAACAGGCCGCCCTCTTCGGCCACCTTCATCAGTCCCAGGAAAAGCGCCATCACGCCGATCAGCCCGATGGCCAGCTCTACAGCGCCGCCTGCTGACTCCACGACGGCCCTGGAAAGCTCCTCAATGGGTGTGGTATCGCCGCCCGCGGGTCCGAATACCTGATGAAAGGCGGCGAATAAGAAAGCGACGGCGACAATGGCAAAAAAAACTATATTCATATGCGCTTCAGAACAACTCCTGCTGTTTCGGACAGCAGGGATGATGGGGTTCAACTGTCGGCTTCGTCTGGTAGGAAACCGTAAACCGGCCCTCATCCCCGGCATCGACAAGCGATGGCCGGTAAAAACAAATATCCGTTTCCTGGCCGGTCACCACCGGAAAACCGTATAAACGGCTAGTGTGTTTGATTTCCTTTCCCGCGGCCGCCCGTTCGTCAACAAATGCCGCATGCCTTGCCAGGCGCTCGGAAATCACTTGATTGCCAAAGGCGACCAGGTGATCCACGGTTTGGCGGGCCTGCTGTAAAAAATCGGCTTCGAGTTCAAATCCGATGGAGTGCCGGGCCGCCACCATGGCCGCTATCATGGTTGTCCCCGCCCCGAGGAACGGATCGAGCACCCTGTCCCCGGCCACGGAATACATGTTGATGAGCCGGTACGGCAACTCAAACGGAAAGGCGCCGCTGCGGTTCCGCACCTTTTTGTCCAGCATCTCCTGGCGCGCGCCTTTTAAATCCATCCAGACATCCGAAAACCACTGGTTCCGCTCCTCCCAGAAGAGCGCGCTCCGCCGCCGCTCCGCCTTTTCACCGGAGACTCCGAATTCCCGTTTACCCCCTTTGCGCAATATCAGAATATACTCATGCTCCAGGGTCACGTATGCGCCTGCCGGCAGCATACCGGAGCCCATGAACTTATTCGGGGCATTGGTCTGCTTGCGCCACAGAATCGCCGGCATCGGGGACAAGCCCTTTCCATAGAGATATGACAGGATACGGGCATGATTCGGGTACAGCATGAAATGCCCGCCCATTTTCCGGGTGGCATCTCCGATATTGATACAGGCGAATCCCCCGGGTTTTAAGACGCGGATGGCCTCGTCCCACACGCGATCCAGCACCCGGTGCATGGCTTCAAACGCCCGGTCCCCGTCGCCGTCTGCCAATGCCGACGCCGCCCCCCGGCTCTGGCGGGCAAACGCTTCGTCCCACATCTCGATCATGGGATACGGCGGCGAGGTCACCACCAAATCGATGCTTTGCGCCTCGATATTTTTCATGCGGCGCGAGTCGGAGAAATAGATCTGGTGCGTAGTTTGCATTAGCGGAAAAACATCCCTAAAACGCCTCGGACGCCGCATGGGTCTCTTTTACGATATCCACGACCTCCTGCGGTGTGTCCGCCACCTTCATGATACCCAGATCTTCGGGCGAGATCATGTCGTTTTCCAGGGGCTGGCACTTGATCCAGTCGATCAGCCCGCCCCAATAGGCGGAATCATAGAGGATTACCGGAAGAGGCTTGATCCGGTGGGTTTGAATGAGGGTGACCGATTCAAACAGTTCGTCCAGCGTCCCGAATCCGCCCGGCATGATAATATAGGCCGCCGCATATTTCACAAACATGACCTTGCGGATAAAAAAATATTTGAACTCAAGCTGTACATCGGCATAGGGATTGGGCTTCTGCTCCATGGGCAGCTTGATATTCAACCCCACGGACCGCCCGTTTTCTTTTGCCGCCCCCCGGTTGCCGGCCTCCATGATGCCCCCGCCTCCGCCGGTAATCACGGCGAAGCCGTTTTCCACCAGCTTCTCCGCAGTTTGGACGGCCGCCTGATAATAGGGGCAGTCCTCGCTCATCCGGGAGGAGCCGAACATACTGACCGCCGGGCCCAGATCATGCAAAGCCTCCACACCATCGACGAACTCACCGAGAATCTTGAGCAGCCGCCAGGATTCCCCGAGCTTGAACTCGTCTATCAGGTACTGATGCTTGCCCGCCATTTCTTTCATAAATAACCCCCTGTCGGCATCCTGCCGACCCTTTTATGCGCGTCAGCTCCTGCCGTTGAAGCCGATTGAGACGTCATCGCCCTCGACGATCACGGGGACCCTCCGGCTGCCGCCTGAATAGGCCTTCATGGCGTCGATCTGGGAGGCGTCCGCCACCACATCTATATATTCAACTTCCCGTTTTTTCTGTGCATACGCTTCACGAGCCGCCCTGGTAAACGGTCATGTGGATTTACCGTAAATAATCACTTTACCCGCCATAACGCCCTCACTCATATAATTTTATTATTAAATCAATAGGTTGATAGAAGCATAAATTTATTTTAGTTATCAATACGCCCGGTTATTGTCAATAATTTAGTTTGACAAAAATTCAACCGGTATGCTATTAAATTTAAGTTATACCATTGAAAATAAACAAAAATATGAATGACTTAAAAAAGCAGTTTGCAAAAGAGACGACTATTACCAACGAACTCGGCCTTCATGCAAGACCCGCCGCGATGATCGCCGAGATAGCGAACAGGGCCACATCCAACGTCTGGCTGATCAAAAACGACCAATGCGTGGATGCATCGAGCATCATTGACATACTGTCACTGGCCTGCCTGCAGGGTTCCAATATTACCCTTCAGATCGAGGATCCGGCGGACGCGGAAATACTGAACCAGCTCCACGAGCTTTTTGAATCGGGGTTCGGAGAGTAGATGACGCCAAGAGAGCGTGAAATCATATTGAACGGCATTAGCGGATCGCCCGGCATCTGCATAGGCAAGGCCTATCTGGTGGACCGTGAGGGCGTTGATGTGATCGAAAAGTATTACATCAGTGAGGATAAGGTCAAAAGCGAGATCTCACGGTTCAAGAATGCGGCCAAAAAGGCGAAAAACGAACTGTCGCAGGTCATCGAGGGGCTTCCGGAGGACCTCAAACAGCACAGCTATATCCTCGAGACCCACATGCTCCTGCATAAAGACAAGATGCTTTACGGCAAGGCCATAGAGATTATCGAATCCGAAAAGGTCAACGCCGAATGGGCACTAAAGGAGGCGACATCCCGGGCCAAGGCCATGTTCGCCAACATCTCGGACCCCTATTTGAGGAGCCGCTCCGCCGACGTCGAGCACGTATCCGACTGCATCATGCGAAACCTCGTCGGCGTGCAGGATTTCAATATCTCCAATATCGATAAACGGGTTATCCTTGTGGCCCATAACCTCTCCCCCGCAGAGACCAGCCAGATCCAGCTGGAACGCATCAAGGGCTTTATCACGAACCGGGGCGGCAAGGCATCGCACACCAGCATTATCGCCCGCACTTTAGAAATCCCGGCCGTTCTAGGGCTGGAGAACGCCACCGAAGTCATCAAAAATGACGACATCATCATTGTTGACGGCAACCGGGGCATGGTGATCGTGGATCCGGACGAGGAGACCCTGTTCAGGTATGAAAATCTCAGCAAAAAATATGAGGCGGACAAGGCCGACGCCGTCCGGACCAGTGACCAGCCCGCCGAGAGCTCCGACGGCTTCCTCATGGGCATCATGGGCAACATCGAACAGCCGGAGGAGATCGTTACCGTAAGAGACCACGGCGGCGACGGGATCGGGCTTTTCCGCACGGAATTCCTGTATTTGAACCGGCCCCAGTATCCGGACGAGGAGGAGCTGTTCGAACAATACAAGGAGGTCGTGGAGCTGATTACCCCCAAGCCGGTCACCATCCGGACCCTTGACATCAACGGCGACAAGGAAATTTCCGCGGTCCCCACCCCGGATGAGGCCAATCCGGCATTGGGACTGCGCGCCATCCGGTTCTGCTTAAAAAAACCGGACATATTCAAGACCCAGCTTCGGGCCATCCTTCGGGCGGCGGCGCATGGCTATATCCGACTGCTTCTGCCCATGATTTCGGGATGCGAAGAAATCCATAGAACAATTGAGTTGCTTGACGAGGCGGCAGAAGAATTGGAACGGGAGAACCATGCCTATAACCGGGAAATTGAAATCGGGGCAATGATCGAGGTCCCCTCCTCCGCCCTTATTGCCGACGCCCTGGCAGAGCTGGTCGATTTCTTCAGCATCGGCACCAACGACCTGGTGCAGTACACCTTAGCCATTGACCGGGTCAACCGGCATGTCGCCTATCTATACAACCCGCTTCACCCGGCGGTTATCAGGTTATTGAAAATGGTGGCAGATACGGCGCATCGAAAAAATGTCAAGGTCTACATGTGCGGTGAGATGGCGGCCGAAATCATCAACCTGCCGGTGCTGATGGGGCTGGGCTTTGAAGAGTTAAGCATGGCGCCGCAATCCATCCCCATGATCAAGAACATGATCCGCAAAATCGACGCCGCCGGCGCCCGCGATTTCGTCAAAAAAATCTGCAACCAGAAATCGGCCGTCGACACCATGCAGTTCATCGAAGATACCTACGGCAACCTGCTGACCGAGACTGCCTGATAAAAAAATCAAAACCCCCGATTAAAGATATTCCTTTATGGATAATGAGCATATCAAAATTGTTACAGAAAACCGAAAGGCCCGTCACGAGTTCCATATCGACGACGAGATCGAGGCCGGCATCGTACTTCGCGGAACGGAGGTCAAGTCCCTGCGCGAGGGCCGGGCCAACCTGAAAGACGCCTACGGAAAAATCAAAAAGGGCGAACTCTATGTCTACCAGATGCATATCAGCCCTTACCCCTTTGCCTATTACGACAACCACGAGCCGCTGCGCCCGAGAAAACTCCTGCTTCATCGATCCGAATTAAAACGGCTGATCGGCAAGGTCCAGGAAAAGGGGTTTACCCTTGTCCCCATGCGGGTATATTTTAAAAATGGTAAGGCAAAAATCAAAATCGCCCTGGCCCGGGGCAAGCGCAAATATGATAAACGCGAGGCCATCAAGGAACGGGACCTGAAAAGGGAGCTCGACCGGGAAAAAAAGGGCCGCCATTAGGCCAACGCGAACATCTTGACAAATCATCCCCTCATCCTTAATATAGAAATGTACTGTAAGTACGCCTTTCATTGCTTCATGTCTTGTTTGGGGGCGAAACGGCTTCGACGGGGACATGGAAACAATGGTTGCATACCGAGGTCTGCTGGCTCGTAAAACCGGCAGCGTTTAAACACAAACGCAGACGACTACAACTACGCACTAGCTGCATAGAGGCAGCTAGCGTCCATCCGGGTCTTCTCCTGCAGACCCGGAACCGGGCGTCGATTAGCAGGATAGCCGTTTCTGAACGCCTGTTTCAGGATCGGTGAAATTCAACAGGCTAGCGGTTCGAGTATCCAGCTTGGAGGAGACTTGAACGGCGAAATTCAAAATCCAGGCTAAGTATGTAGACGCCATTGTGGAATGTTGCCGGACGCGGGTTCGACTCCCGCCGCCTCCACCATTAAATCCATAACCATTACAGACCGTTACAGATTTATGATCGCCCTAATTCGGCGATTGTGGACACGATTGTGGACACTTTTTGTCCACAATCTGAGCGCTATATTGTCGCTCAAAAGCCGAGCCATCACGTCGGGTTAGGTTGGGAATATAACGACCGTAAGTCCTATAAATCATTGATGTATCCACGTGCCCCAAGGTCTTGGCGACCCACTCCGGAGTTTCCCCAGCGGCCAGGGCCCAGGAGGCAAAAGTATGACGGGTTTCGTACATGCGCCGATAGGATAGCCCACTTTTTTTCATTGCCCGGGCCCACACCTCCCGAAGCTTGTCCTGACTGACCGGTCTCCCCTCGGTATTCACGAACACATAGTCGCTTTTAAACTGAGCACTCAATTGCCGCTGCCGTTCCAGGACATCTTTCAAATTGGGCGTAAGGGCGATTAGCCGGTCACTGCTCTCGGTTTTAAGATCCTCTTTTTCCTGGCCACGAACCCGGCTAAGCACCACACCAAACATATCGTCTTGAATCACACCCCACTTTAAAGCTACCTGCTCCGAAGGACGGAGGCCTGTGTTGACGGCAAATTCAAAATACGGGCGATACCAGGCCGGGATAAACTGCATCAGGGTCTTCCATTCTTCATAATTAAACGGCATCACCCGAAATTTCTTGGAATGGGGCAACTTCAGGTGGGCAAAGGGATCGGCAAGATCAAATCCATACTCGGCAATGGCATCCCTTACAATGACCCGAAGCGGAATAAAAATGTTTAAAATGCGTTTATTTGACAGCGACTTGCCTCGTACATTGAGCTTTCCCTTTAAATGGGCATGAAATTTTTTCATGAGCACCATATTAAACTCACTGAAGCGCAATCCCCCGAAAAATGGCAATAGATGATGGATGGCAATGCTTTCATAATCGCGAACCTTGCCTGCACTCATACCGCCCTTCATCTCCTGAAACCATTTTTCATAATATTCACCAAAGGTCATCTCTTTCTCTTTAGGGTCGTTGCGGACCGTGCCGCCTTCGAGCCTCGTGAAATGAGCCTTTTTCTTGCTGTAAGGAAAGCGCCTGGCAAACTCAAACTCGCCAATTTCGATCTCCGCCATAACCATGTCGAGCTTTGAGCGAATCAGCTTTCGGTTTTCCGGCGTATCATCCAAACCAACCGGCTCTCTCACCCGCTGGTTCATATACCGAAAATAAACCCATAACTTTCCGCCCCGACTATATACCGTTCCCTTTTTGCCATCGTTTAAATCATCCCTTTCTTTCGGGGACTCGCTTGCCCAAAAATCAGATATATTCAATACCTGAGCCTGATTCATTTCTACCTCCTTTACATAAGCACCTCCTTTCTGCCTTTTGTCATACTGGCAGTTTGCTTTTAAAATGAAGGCCATGTCAACTAAATATCCAGAAGGCAGCCATTATGGGGCATGTTTTGCGGCTTTGGCGATTTTTTTGGGGCCTTTCCAGGTTCCGGCTGATAAAGCCAGGCCTCAATTGCCGACCACATAAACAAAATCTTTTTCGGGGTAGGCTTCACATAATGAACATTCAAAATCAGCTTGCCACTGCTCATCAAGTTCCGGATCGAGCCCGGCTTCATCTTAATGCGCTGACTTAATTCATTTATGGTTAAATATTCTTCCATCTTATTGCCTGTACCTGGCGCCCCGCTGCCCCAACTTTATTTCAACCCCTGTGTATATCATCCGAAAAATCTCAAATATCCCATACACATATTTATAATAGGGGGGCGGGGGTCGATCCCCCGGTTTTTTGTTTCTGGTTTGTCCACCGCCCACCCTCCCCCCTCTTGCTTCCAATCAACCTATCGATTGCCGGCGTGAGCTACCATCATCAATTTGATTTTTTTTTCTCCCTCAACAGGCCGATTATTCCGCCAGCAAATTTATGCTCTTTTTCCATAAAAAATTTTTTCAAAATCGCGAATGTTTACTTTTATCTAAAAGTCAACATTGGACCTTTTATATTTTTACAAATGCAAGTCAATCAACGCTCTATGCAAAATTTAAAAATCGGTCTAAATTTCCGCTTGACTTTCAATGTTTAGTTTATTCATTATAAATAATAAAAATAAACATTCATTCCCCTATGGAGGCATCATGAAAAAAAACAACCACCCCCAAAAAGGAGACCGCATTGCCGTGGAACCCATTCGGCGCCTCGAGGACATTCAGGCGATTTCCAAAATATTGGCCACCAGTCCCCGTGATCATCTGCTCTTTACCATGGGCATCAATAACGGCCTTCGAACGGTTGATTTGCTCCGCCTGGCTGTCAAGGATGTCAGGCATCTGAAGCCGGGCGACAGGGTTACCATCAAAGAAAGCAAAACCGGCAAAACAAACATTTTGATGATCAATAAGACCATATACAAAAGCCTCCAGGCATACCTGGCCCAGCTCAAGCCCCAAGATTCTGATTTTCTTTTCAAAAGCCGCAAAGGAAACGCTCCGCTTCAGTCCCAGGCAGTTAGCAAACTCGTGAAAAAATGGACTGCTGCGATCAACCTGACGGGCAATTACGGCGCCCATACCCTCAGAAAAACCTTCGGTTATATTCAGCGGACCGTTTATGGAGTTGGCTTTGAGGTGCTGTGTAAGCGCTATAATCATAGTAGCCCCGCTATTACGATGCGTTACCTGGGTATCCATGACAAAGAAGTCGGCGCCATCTTAATGAACGATATCGGCTGAAACGATTGTTTCGAAAAAATCCCCTCGTCGATAGACCATGCATCGCTTTATAAGCAATTTTTTTAAAAAATTATCTTCATCCGCATAGTCATAAATGATGGGCCCATTACAAAAAATCGATCTTGCTTTCAAACTATGGCGTGCATTTACAAGCAAATAATCGCCGTCACATGGGCCTCCAACAATTAAGACGTCATAACCTTCTATGTTGTGCTTCTCGACACATTTCAAAGTTGTCAATAACACCTGGCACCTGTTATGTTCGATTTTATCCAGGAGGATATGACTCTCTTTTTCTGATGTTTCCTCGGTCAAAAATCCCACCGATGACTGATTGGCTTTGATCATCAACCGTTGAAGTACCTTTAAATGTTCGATGCTTTTGGAAACAACCAGAATATGCGCCCGGGGGTCTGCAGCTTCACATAAAATATCCTGAATGATTAATTCATTGCGTTTAGCGTTCTCGTAAAGCTGCTCCATCATTTCTCCGCCATTGGCTTTGGAGGTAAATTGAAATCCGGTTGGCCGAATTTTCAACGCACTTCCGTAGCCGGCGGCATATCCTCGCCGCCCAAAAACTTCAATATGATGGATGATCGGACCAATAAAAGCATTCATCACATTTCCCATCCGATCAAGACGACCAGGCTCCCTATCCAACCCAAGGATATAGCGCGGATTTAAAGCGTTTATTGCCTTAAAGAATATTTTCAGATTCATGAGGTGAGGCTGATCCACAACCACAAACCCCATCTTGTCCCTTATCGCCTCAATGTGCGCATACAAAGAATTTTCAATTGCGATCGTGAGTTTAGTTCCAATGCGGTTGTGTCCGTCTCCTATTAAACCAATTTCCTCACAATTGAGACTTAAGAAACTGGTAGCCGCACCCCGGTACTCCAAAGCCCTGGCTTTGCTTGAAACGATTATTAGCGCCGGCAATTGTTTTTGATAAATTTTATACAATGCCAACACCTTTTTGCCGCAGCCGGGCGGGCCGATAATCCTCCCAAAACTTTGGCTTTCCGTTTCTGAAAGTGCGGCTCTTTGATGCTCAAAGAGTTTGCCGCAAAAAGCATAGGAAACATTTGAATAAGCTGGCTCCTCAAATTCTAGCTTGAATGGTATTTTTTCCTCGCCAAAAAGATAGCCAACAAGAGAAAGAGAGGCTTTTGGAATTACAAAGTCATCACCCTCTTTTCTATAAGCCTTGATTTTACGCGGCACCCCTTCTACCGGACGATTCAATTTTTCGTGTTTCCGATACCGTAGGTTATCAGATCGCAACCTAATCTTGAATCTCTCAATCACTGATGCGGTTGATTCATTTTCTGGGATCCAAATGTTTCGCCCAACAGTAATAGCCACCGGTTTTTCATCAATATGCATTAAGCCCATTTTCTCTCCTCACTTTTTGATTGCCTACCCCCCCCAAAAAATCTTTAAATGATTGATAATACATTTAAATTCTGCTTCCGGGACATCCGGACATTTTTTTTTAGCCTCCCCAGCCGCCATTTTTTATCTTTCTTCATTTTTATTTTCGCTATTCTCAAAACTACTATACCGTTTTAATAAATTATCCTTTTCAAAGTGTCCCAATATTGATTTATTATTTATTAACATATTAATTTTATTGTATTTACATGGAATATTGATTGGGACAGAGCCATAGGACATCATGGGACATCATTACTCATCTGGCCCATCTGCGCCTATATATTCTGATAAAGATTCAAAAGATATAAGGACACCTCTTACCCTTGAACCAGATAGACGTTCTCGAGCCTTGGGGTCAGCTCCAGGCACCCGTAAAAGAATTTCTCGGATACTCAACTGCCGCCAATCCGTGTTTTGCAAAAGCGATCGTTGAACTTTCTTTGGGTGGAAAAACATACCATCCTCACAAACCTTGATACCATGGGTCTGCAAGGTGAGATGGATGTCTTCAGAATGCCTTGAATCGTCAATAAGTTGAGAAACGGTTCTATAATCATATATAACTCTTTCCTCCCCGATCATTGTCCCATCTTGATTTTTGATCGGGAGTCTTACATTGGCCATCATAATATCCTCGAGCAGCGTTTGCTCATCTTCTGCAAAGGTTCCGTCTTGCCGTTTTAACCAGTCCTTCAAATAATCCTCTATCATTTGATTTAGTGTTCCTTTTGAGTCTGAATCGCAGACCGCAATCATTGAAAAAACCACCGCCAAGCTTTCCACAAACCGCTTATCCGCGCCTTGAAACGAATTCAATTCCTGAATCAATGCCTTCGCTCTTTTTGAGGCCCATATGGCATACGCAAAAAGCCTTATTCGTAGCCGTTCAATTTCATCATGCCCAGGTATAGAAGGATTCCGGGCTGAATCTTTTTTGGATTCAACAATAATAAATCGAGGATTTTCAGCTGCCCGTCGTATACCGATTTCAATAGAACACAGTAAAATCATATGCCGTATCTGATACTTAACATTAGTTTGGCTTGGCGAGGCCTTTGAAATGGTGCCCCCTCGATTGGAAGAACGGCAAAGCTCGATAATTGCTTCCCTATGCTTTGAATGTTCGAACTCGTCGACAATGGTTAAAAACATATTATTCCCGAGATCTGTCCTTATGCCGGGTTCAGAGGTTTGCCCTTCGAATCTTCGGCACAGCCCACCGCCAAGCCTTTCAAACAATATGGTCAACAACGTTTTTCCCGATCCCTGGGCACCAGTAAACCATAGATGAGGGCGCCAATCCCAAACTGACTGAACGATTTGCGCTAAAAACCAGCCGCATACGATGAAATGATCGAATTTCCCCTTAAAGCCCCATTGATCAATTAACGACATGAGCTCGTCAACGACCCGCTTCCCCTCTTCTTCATCCATATTTTCGGCCTCTGAAATAAGAATTTTGGTATTAGATCCATTCATAGCCGGGTTTCCAATCTATAAATTTTTGTTCGATCAAAGGCGATTCGCTGGAAACAAATTTTTTGCCATTCCAAACCCATGAATCACTGCCATTAACTATTAGAAGGCTTCCATTTCTTAGAAGATGAATGCCCTGCCCAAGATAATCTGGATTGCCGAGCTGGCTTTTTGATGCTTCTGTCACGAGCTCCCGTTTCAGCTGCCGAAAAGGGATTTTGCCTTCCTGGCTTTTTCGGCAGACTTTCATGGTGACCTCCTTGCCGCCGATCTGATCGAGCTTATCCAAATTCAAATCTCTAGTAGTCACTTTATAAATTTTGCGGTTTATTTTGGACCAAATCGCGATACGATCATCCGCAAGCTCCCCCAAAACCTGAAAACTTTTGAATTCCGCCAACAAAGAACCATCTCCTTTCTGTCGGGTAAGCTCACTGGCAGCATCCATGAGATGCTTGAAAGCGATGACAGGATCTTTGGTATCGCTTAGAAACTCATCAACATCCTTATAAGGTGCCGGAATCTCGACTTTAAAAGCTTGACCACCCCCTTCTGAGACAACTGCAGCATATTTTGCCGCGTATTTTTCGCCAGCCCCATCCCGGTCAAAAGCAAGATAAAATTTTTTGCCGGCGCTATGCGCTCTAAGCCAATCCGTTATTTGAGTGGTATTAAAATTGCCGATAACTGCAACAGCATTGGGCTGCTTGGCCTTATCAATTATGGACAAGAGATCATTTTCACCTTCACAGATAAAAATTTGATCCTTATTCAAAACATCTTGATTCATGCAGAGCCAATCCGGATCTGAATATTTTTTGGGAATCTGAAATTTCTTTTTTCCGGCAGGGTCCTTAATTGTAAAAAAAACAACCTCGCCTTTGAACCAATGTGGATAGATATAAAATCCGTTCGGGATGTAAGCGCGGTAGCCACCTTGCATCTTTTTAACCAAACCTACACTCTCAAGGTCTTCAACACTGTAGCCATTCTTTGTGGCATGGCCAATAAGATCGCCACCACCAATACCCACCTTAAAATGCTTCAAAATTTCAATGCTATGCATCCGCACTTGCACTTGATAATTCAGGGCTTCTTCATTTCTTAACAGCTGCTGATGGTAATATTCAGCGACTAAGCCTCTTAGCTTTCTATGGCTTTGAGCGAACTCCATGGATTCATTATCATTCGGGCTATTGATAACTCCATCTGCCTGAGCCCCTTTTAAATACTGATTCACTTCGTTTACCCCATAGCGCCTTGCCAGTGATTCAGCGGCATCGGAATTACTGCTTAAATGCTGAATCTCTTTTTCAAGATGGATAACATCTCCTGAGACTTCACAGCTAAAGCAATGGAAGGATTGATCACGCCCATATATGGTGAAGCAATCATTATGGCTGCACAATGGACAGGGATTAACTCGAAATTTTCCTTCACCAACAGCCTTGATCTCTGAATTTGTTTCATTTTCCAGGTACTCTTTAATTGGCAGTTGTGCTTTAATGGCAGAAAAAGAATTTTCCATTTCTGAAGACCTTTCTGCGGGGGTTAATAAACTCAACATTCATTCTGATTTTTCCCCCTTATTTGTTGCTATTCTGAACGTTTTTGTTCATTTTTTTTCAAAAACTCACATGGAAATGCTCAAATCGTGCATTATTGGCTCTGGTGGTCAATTTAGCGCATCATTTATGCACTTCATGTTCATTTTCACCTCCATATTTGTCTTTTTGGTTGATTGATTGAAACAGTGAATTGCCACAATACATACGTTTTCAATAATTCATCCGGGGCAACGGGGTTTAATGCTCTTATGGCCTGGCCAAAGCACTGGTCCTTAAAGTCTTTATTTATGCCCTCAAGTTTTCTCTTGGTTCAGGCCACTGAATCTCATTTTTATTAACGCCGATAGCCGCAATAATTTTTTCTTTTTCCTTGATAGATGGCAGAATGAAGCCTCTTTCTATCAATGAAAGTTTGCTCTGGCTGACACCCGTCTTTAATGCCAGTTCCCACTGGGTCATCCGTTTTTTTGCACGGGCTTCAAAAAGATTCATAAATTTCTCCCTATGGATTAAGCTCCCAAAAACAAAAACCCCATCACCTTGATACCTGCACTCAAGATGATGGGGCTAAAATAATTAATAATTATTTTAAAGTCCCGCTCTTACACCGACAAAAAACCGACAGACTTCGAAATAAATTTTAATTATGTCAACGGAATAAAATTTTTTATTTTTTTTTATTTTTTTTTATTTCTTGTATTATCTGATGGCATTTATTTTCTGTTATTGGTCCATAAGGCGTTTCATCTACAATTCTTTTCATAATCCGCTTTAAAAAATCTTGTCTTTCCTTTGTTATCCTTGATGCACTGAATTTAAATAACTTCCTATCCAAATGCCTTTTTTCTATTGGGCTAAATTCATATTTCCCAATAACGGTTTGAGCGACCTCATAAATATCTTTTGTAGTAGCACTTGAAATGGAAATTGGAAGTTCATCAACAATTGTATCCCAAAATCGTTCAGCTGGAATCAGTGCCCTCTCGATAAGTGAGTAAAAAATTCTCTCCTCCCGATTTTTTCTTTCTTCATATGAATCCGGATAAATTTGGACAAAATCCTCTATTGAAATACCTTCGGGAAACTTTTCCCCCGGTCCAATTATTTCAATATCCCACTGATCCGATAACCGATATGGAATATTTATTGAACCATTTAATTCATCTGATGTCATGTCCTCTGAATATGCTTTATAAACCTTAAGAAAGTTTGGTCCAAAAAGACTGTGATTAATTTGGTCTAATATAAACTGAAGCCCAAAATCTTCGCTTTTCGGATCTTTAACTTCAAATACAAGCGTATAAAGCTTGGTATGGTTATGTCGCTTATGAGGATAAGGATGAAGTGTAATTGCAATTATTGTTTTATAATCATCAGCCCATTGCCTGGCCTTTTCCTTTAGAAAAGCAATATTTAAGTGTGAAAAATGTTGTGGGATATCGTCCATATTATATAATTAAATTAAAAGGATATGCATTTTAACGGCAACACTTTGATGATATATGGCATTTTCGAAGCTTTAGCATAAATCTAATTTCCTTCTCCTTGATCTTCAAACAAAGTCACCAATAAATGCTCCCTGGCCCGTGTTGCCGCCACATAGCGCTCACAACGGCTCATTGGTTCTGCATCTTTCAAAAAATTCATTGGGTCTTCATTATTGGCACAAGCCAAGGCGATTGCACGGAATTCAAGCCCCTTGATCCGTTTAATTGTTCCAATTCGGATCCCAGGTTCGTTTTCGCCAGGATCAAGCTCTCGTGGCTTTAATTGGATCACTGGTATATCAACATCATTTAAAGCAGTAACAATTGCCGGCTTGTAAGGGGTAATACAGATTTCATGGCTCGCAAGACCGTGATCTTGCATGAGGGTCTGAACCCAAGTAGTAACGGTTTCAGCCTCTTCAACTGATGATGCACATGATTGAATAATCGGGTGAGGCCCTTTAAATGCAGAATGATCCCCAAGAACAATTGCCTTGCCATCATCCAAATCATCAATTTCCATGCCGGTTAGCATGGCTTGCGCATATTTGCGAATCTGCTCACTTGTGCGATAATTTATTTTCAATCGGCGTGAACGGCCCTTAATATTAATCCCTGCCCAACTCATGGGAATTTTGGCTCTATAAATTCTTTGGTGGCCATCGCCTACAGTGCACAAAGGATCTGTCAGGCCTTCTTCAACAGGACTTAGAGCCCGAATCAACTTTAATGCTTCCAAGCTGAAGTCCTGAACCTCATCGACCAGTACATGCCGGTATTTTTGAAAATTGCCCTGCTCCACGGCCAAACGGGCCTGATGGATGGCGCCTTCAAAGGTTAATAAATTTCTTTTCTTTAGCCCCCGCTGAAAGGCGCGAAAAAATGGCCAAGCCTGCCTTCGCTGTTTTCTGCCCATTCGTGGCATACCGGATCTTACGGTCGTTAGATATTCATCTTCGCTGTCAATGCCTTTGGCGTCAATAATTGTCCAGTATTCTCTTATTAATTCATCTTTGGCCATTGGCAGCTCACCAAATTCCGGACTGCTCCAAATACTTTCCCATATCTCTGCATAATCTTGATCATCACCAATTCGGCCTTTCCAGCCCGAGCGTGTGCAGATCGTTCTTGCCAGGGCATGCAGGTTGGTTACTTCAATCTTTTCAGCCGCCTTTGAATCCAGCTTTTTAATCTGATCTTTCAAAGTAATTGATAAGTTCGTTGTAAACGTAGTAACAAGCACCTTTTCTTTGGGCTCTGTCAATTTTCGCCCTAAATGCACTGCCCGGTGCATCAGGGCAACTGTTTTGCCGGTGCCTGCTGCGCCATTTATATTTATAGGGCCCTTGGTATTATCCCACTCCACAAGTTTTTTCTGATATGGATGCAGGAATATTCGCCATTCTTCAAGAGAGGCCTGCAAAATGTCTTTTAAATGCTCCTCGCCCTCAACAAGCACCAAATCAAAATTCGCCTGCTTGTCTACATTGGTAAAATCGCCGGGCCCTTCCGTCGCTATTTCCTTCAATGCCTCCGCTTCAATACCCAGCATCTCATTCATTGACTCATCAATGGACAAGCCGGCAGCAACGCCAATCAAAACATCCCTACAATCTTTTGGCAGATAGTCGCTTAGTGCCTCAAGACCATCATCCGAAGAAATGGCATGTACCGCAGGTATCAATGGTTTTGGCACGCCTGCTTTGAACAAATCATCTTCAGTTAAATTTGCCAGAGGATACTCGAAATTTGTATCTGTGGCTTCCGGTGCCTCCGGCACCGCCGACTGGACTTCTTCAACATCAAATATTTGAAAAACCCCGGTTTTGGGATGCATTTCAAAACGCTTATTTTTTGCCCATTCATACGCGTCATCATGGGAATCGATATATACCAAAAGATAGGTTTCACCCTTTTCCGGAGCAATTAATATGGCCCGATAGCCATCGGGCAGGTTTGCGCCTCTGACCTTAGGATCTGTCATTGTCTCTTTTAGTTTATGAACATGAAGGGATGGGTCTGCTGGATCTTCCTGGAACTTATCAATGAACTCGGAAACCCTTTTTTGTACCTTTACCGGCAGCTTGTAATATCTTTTCAATACATTTCGGTGAAGCATTAATCGCGCCATTGATTACTCCTCTGCCTCGTTTTTAATCTGATTTGCCAACCATTCGACTCCATTATTTTCAATGTCCTCGGGCAAAATTACAGTCCATTCTTTTTGCCGCCAAAGATCCGCCAAAAGGACTTGGTCTCCTGCAAGCACGGCTATTTTTCGGTTTGGAAAATGCCACGCCAGCTCAGCAAATGCGTCTTCGTCAATATTTTCATCGAAATACTCAACAAAGGGTACCGGCAAATCAGCGAAAGCCAATTTTTCAACCACAGGTTTAAGAGAGGTCAAAGTATCCTCCCAAACTTCTTTCCATTCCTTTGCCATTTCCTTTTTACCAGCGATTGTAATTTCCGGAGCTTCTCCATTCTCGGCTTCAGATGTGGTAAAAAAAATAAATCCATCAATAAATTGATAAAAATTCACACACGCCAAAAATCGACGCCAGTGCTCTTTAAAATCGCTACCGGAAACCACTTCCTCCGGATCTTTCAGGCGCCCCGCAATAAACACATGCTCTCTGGCATTGGTCTCAGCATGAGCTTTTGTTATAAATGACACAAAATCTCCAGACAAATCAGTCCGATCGTTATAAACCCAATTCCCCTCATCATGATGTTCAAGCTTTTTCATCCCTGAGCCCATTTGCCATATATCCATGGCCGCTTGAAGCTCTTCACCCTGGACCACACGTTTTTGAGATATAAGCTGAAGCGGGAAAAAAATGGCCAATGTAGCTATCAATTGCCAACCAGGCTTATTTGGCGCGGAAAGAAACGCCTTGAGTTGCTCCATCCCATTACAAACGAGTTTGCCCACATCCGGAAGGTTTCTATTGTTTACCGCCATTCTGCCACGGCACTCTTTAAGGTAATTTTCAACCGGCTGCGGACATACCATATTATGCTCAGATGCTTTGGCGTTTATATCATCCCACGTTACAGACCATACCCAGTAATTGCCGCTTTCCAGAATCGCCCGCCGCTTGTTCATATCATCTGCTAACCTGTTATTTGGATAACAGTGGAATTCATAACCATCGGTAAAAACAGCTATCGGTTTAACATCTTCATCGTCACTGTATAAAAGGAAATCCGGCTGACACATCACCATTACGCCCTGGGCCGGACCTAATTCCGGCTGAAGCTCCAGCTCCCATATCCGCTCAGACTCAGGCAAAATAAACCGATATCCCTGATTACCCCTAATAATGGTAGACTCCCAGTGACCATTTCGTTCCTCCACAAATGCTTGCAGGTGTTCCACAAATTTCTTTTCTAAAACACTGCCAAAAAGCGCGCTCGCCTTAATCTGATCCAATGCACCTTTAGTGACACGCTTTTCACCAGCTGCAATCAATCGGTTTAATAGTTTAATACCTCGCTCCCGGCTGATCATCTCTGCTTTATACTGCAAGTGATAAGTCCGGATACATCGATAACAGCCATCCGTGTCTTCTTTATCTCCAAGTTGAACAAGGTTTCGGCATCTGCAGGTTTCAAGGGTATCTCTCGCACGGCGCAAGAGGTCCATAATCCCGTCGCCTTCCCGATCCAGGTCATCTTTTTCCTGGTACAAAGTTTTTAAAAATCCGGTTCCACCTGGCACCGCATCCATAATAACCAAGTAATGCTTTGTCAGACCTGCTCCCGCATCCGGCATAATTTGAGGCTGAACGATCAAGTGCGCGGGATTGCCTTCAAATCGAAGCCTTAGCCCAAGGTAGATACAAGCGACCAGGGTATACAAATCTTCATCATCAGTCAGGGGCAGCAGCAAGCGAACCGCTTCAGACCGCAATTCCCGGTAAAGGTACAACGGAATGTATTCAAATGGATTGCCCTGTTTGCCTTCCTGCCGCATCTTTTCGTGCTTTCGGCGGCCCTGGCAACTTCTGCGATGCACGGTATGCTTAACCGTATCAGGATTTTTGCCTGGCGGTATGGCCACCCCACAATGCCGGCAGATCATAAAGCCCGTATCTGATACATATGTATCTGGTCCGAACGGCACATCTTTGGAATCCATGGCGTAGCCGGTATTTATTTCCCTCAGAATCATTGAGGAGCGATATTCAATGCCAAATGGAAGCTCATCATCTCCCACAGCCCCGAACGATCTCTCTTTTGTCTGGTCAAAAGATAATATGACATCATAAAAACCCCGCTGGCGCTCGTCATGTTTATCGCCGGACAGGCTTTCATAGTGTTCCATGTAAGAAATCGCCTGGGACTGGGCAAACTCCATAAACTGTCGATGCTGCCCCAAGTCCATCAGGCTGCGGTGATCACCCGAATGTCCACACTGGGGGCATGCGGGTGGCGCATCTGGATGATTAATTTCTTCAATCCGCTGCATATGACCGCATAACCCGCATATAGCCCAGGTTTCAGTCAGCATCTGCTGGGGGTTTCCAATAGCGATCTGTTGAATATCAAACTGCCGGCGATGGGTATAAAAAGTGCTACCTGGCGCAAGCTCCCGCAATGCAGCTGTTGCATTACGATATAGCTCTACCGGTTTATGATCCTGCTGGGCGTGCTGATGCTTATTATAAACCGCTCCGTAAAATCTTACGCCCCTTTCAGGAAATGCATAATTGGGAAGCAATCCGAAATCAGTAAAAATCTCAAGGGCACTGGTTCGTTTCAAACCCGCAACCCGGCCCTTTAGAATCCGAAGCTCCTGCTGAACTTCAAGGCGCGCCTCCTTCTCCTCTTCATCCATCTTTTTTAACTGGTCATTTAAACGCTTACGGGCATTTTCGAGATCACGGTACAGGCGTTCAAATTCATTAACCGCCTGGTGCATTTTCTGAATTAACAGCTGGGTATCCGTCTCTTTGAGAAATCGAGCCTTGGTATCCGCTTGCACAGGCGGCATAAACCGTTTTAAAAACCGATCCTGCAACTCGGCCTCATTTTTTGTCACCCACGTCATTAATATTAAAATATGGCCGTCCGGATTTTTTAAATCTTCCACCAGCTGGGCGGCGCTGCCGGGGATTTCAACAAGTTTTCCATCGCGCGTGCCGGTGTCAAAACAATAACCCAGGTATTGCCTGGCCAAAACCGCTGATGCATCCAGCCAGCACCCCGGCGGCTCGACCTTTCCTTTCAGCATTTCCATGGGACGTGCATAAAAAAACAGGTCATGGGGCTGCTGATTAATAACTGACAGAATTAAGGCCGTGCCAGTCGATCTTCCGGCCCGCCCAATGCGCTGCAAATAGCTGGCGGTATTCGGTGGAATGGAACAAAGCATAGTGGTAGAAAGGTCACCGATGTCGATTCCCATCTCCAAAGTGCTGGTACATGCCAGTATGTTGGGATCATCTGCATGCAAAGCTTCTTTAAAATCCCTTTCAACAGCCAGTCTCTCAGGTGTTGCGAGCAGTCCGGTATGTTCCTCAGCCACAACTCGCCGCAATGCGCCTTTATTGTATCGATCCTGGTAATACCGTTGCCGCGGTGAAAATTGTTGGATCCGATATCGTCCTTTTTTGGCATAATACTCCATGCTTGGCGCATTTTTCCAAAAATCAGCCTCTGGCGCCGGCCTTACAATAAATCGATCAGATTCATCACATACCAGGTGAATACCCCCTGGCACTAAATAAGCTGCTCCTGAAGAAATGGTATAAACCGCTTTATTGCCATCCTGGTGAATTTTTGAAAACAGCCCGGACTCTTGCCCGCATTTGAAAAGCGCTGCAATTAAATCCAGAATATCAGCTTCCTGAACAGCCGGCTCTTTTAATGCCCGATAGGCCCATACCACATGCCATGGCGGCTGCCCGCCCCTTGTGTGGGCCAATACGAATTCATGGTTTCGCTGCGGTGCTGTGACCATCAGCCTGGGTTTATAACGAATGGCCGGGGGATAGGTTTCCCGGCCAGGTATGGCCCGACCAAACGGATATTTCCCCCAGTAATTCATTTTTGCAAAGGGCACCAGATATGAATGCCCCAATGCACCCCGCTCCCGGTGTCGATGCAGAATACCGTAAAGCCATATCCTTAAACTGCTCTCTTCAATTTTTTCAAAAACAGTATTAATCCCTGGCAACCGCTCTTTTAACTTTTCAAGGGTTGCATCGATTATTTCCTCATCCCAACCAACACAGGCACACCCGTTTAATTCCATGGTCCGCCCATGGGTCTGCATTAATCCGAACTCACTAACAGCCTCCCAGTTCAACCGGGTTTTAATCTCCTCTAATAAATGAGAGGGGGGTAAATCCAGGCCAGAATCATTGCGATAGGATAAAAATGGCGGGTATTCCTGCAGGTCCGGCGGCATCAATACAGACATGGTTTCTTTAATACTGCCTTGCCTGCCTGGCTTTTTTTGAGACCAATAATCAAACAACTTTTGTCCGACTTCGATCAATTTTAAACCGTAAAAATTCCCGGCATCCTCGCCATTATCTCTAATAACGTGCTGGAGGGCCGTTCGAAATGTGAAGTGATAAGTTCTGGCTGTAAAAAAACCCGCGCGATGAGACGCATCCTGTACACTGTCTGTAAATGCCAGCAGTTTTGGATCATTGTTGAGGACAGAACCAAACATTTCATCAATCGCCACGCTGGCCAGGGTGGCGCCCTGGGCACCAATGAAAAAAAGTCCCTCCGCAGATCCGCAACCTGGGCATCTTTGATTGCCCACAACGGCCCCATCTTGAAGTTGGCGTGTCTCGTTGTTAATCTTAACCCTAAACCGACGGGGATCGCCTGTTAGCGGACAAGGCCCATTACCTCGGCGAACGACCAGGCTTTCCGGGCAAAAATAAAACTTTTCCTCATCCCTTTTAAAAAGCGCCCTTTCCTCAGGCGCCTTTAAAGCCTCATCGGCTTCGCCTTCTGTTTCTTTCCATGGACTGATGACAAAGATGTACTGGCTTTTGCGGCTCACATCAGTGTTTTGCTCCTTAAAACCAAACCAGCCCCGGTAAATTTTTGTGGGATCGCTTTCCATGGCCCAGCCGGAAACTTCTTTCGAATTAATGTGGGCATCCATATCTGGTATATGCATGCCCACCCACCCGGATTCCCCACATTCGCTACAATGAAAGGCAGGCAAACTTTTTGTATTCGGGATGGGCTCATCCAGCCATGAAAAATTTGGACGTTCGGATACCACCCGCCCCAAACGTCTTAGCTCTCTTACCCACAACTGCACCTGGGTGGGCACCAAAACAGATGCTACCTTGCTTCTTTGTTCCCTGGCATGCGCAACCATGGCGCAGAAAGAAGCCACAAGGATTTCACGATCCGCTTGGGATTTGATTTTCTGAAGGGCAAATTCCTTTCTTGTCAGCCGCTCCACCAGATCCGTCCATGGCAGCGGATCTTCTCGTCGCAGCTCTGCTTCATGAAATACATCAAGTAATATTTTGAAAAGGAAAGAAAATTTCAACCACTCCCCAAGATCAAGCTCCCATTTTTCAATGGCCCTGTCATAGCTGGCGGGATCGTCTCTTAAGCCATCAACCACTTCAGGTTCGATCACAGGACCGCCCCATATTTGGGCCTGTCGAATGGCGTACCGAGTAGAGTCTTCATCGTCCCGGGGATGACATTGCTCCGGATCCGGCAAATCAATATCTTTTAAATCCGCATGAACAATCTCCTCAACCGTGAGTCTGTCTTCATCCAGCACATTCTCAATGGGAATATGTTCTTCAAAAAGGGTCTCGGCAAACCTGGCCAACCGTTCTTTGCCGGGTTCAACCATATCAGCCGTGCCATCTTCTTTTTGTTCTTTTGATAACTCCCGGTCATCAAGTGTCGCACTTGTGCCAACCACACAAAGTTCGCCCTTTTGAATATGCAAGCGTTCCTTAAGCCTTCTGATAAGGCAGGCGACATCCGCCCCTTGAGCGCCGTCATAGGTGTGAAGTTCATCCAGAACAAGATATTTTAAAACCCCTGGCTCATTGAATTGCCATAACTTTTGGTCCTGGGGTCGCATCAATAGAAAATCAAGCATACGGTAGTTGGTTAACAAGATATCAGGAGGCACTTTCTTTTGCTCTTCATGGTTCGTAATGCCATGATAGGCGCCACCATCCCTGCCAATTTTGTCATAGCCCTTATCCTGCCCCCCCTTAGGGTCAGTGGCATCATAACGGCCAGTATAGTTGCCCACGCGAATACCGGCGGTTTTTAATGCGCCGTCATCTTTTAAAATTGTTTCCACAAAACGCTTTTCCTGGTCAGATGCCAGGGCGTTCATGGGATAAAGGATAATCGCCTTGATGCCTTTTTTGCCCAGCTTCTTCTCCCTTACACAATGATCTAATATCGGAAAAAGAAAGCACTCAGTTTTTCCGGAACCCGTGCCCGTTGTTATAATTGTGTTTTGCGGTGGATGGTCCCTTGCGGACAACCGCTGCCAGGCCCGATACTGATGGACAAACGGATGAAAAGGGATGTTGATATCAAATGGCAGGGCAATGTTATCAGGGGCTGGGCGGAAGGGACGCCTTAACTGCACCCAGGGGCCCTTAAAAAGGCCCGTATCCGGATCTTCCAGAAACCTCTCAAAAGCGCTCCCCGCCTGACGGTCCCTGAAGGAAAAAGTTGATTGAAGATAATAGAGAATCTGACGTCGTATGTTTTGTGCAATATGGGCTGGTAGCATAAATGCTTTTTACCTTTGGCGAATCATAAGTTTAATTCATGTTAGTCATTTCAAATTCACTTCATTAAGAAATATGGCATTTGAATGGAAAGTCTTCCGCTATCGGACTGAGATTTATCATCAAGCTATCAAATAATTTTTGAACCTCTTCTTCATTCATATCCTCTTTCATGATGGCTTCCACGAGCTCCTCCTGGCGCGGCTGCCCAAAGGTTAATCGATAGAAAGTGAGCACTTCCAACAAATACCTCAGCTTGCCGATATCTTTACTGTAAGGGTGCAGCGGAATGATTCTTTCTATTTTAGCGCCATCTTCACAATCAACATGCCAGTATGGCACCAAATCACATTTCTGGTTTGCCTGTTCTTTTTCCTTTGCGAGCTTGAAAAGATTCTGCCAAATCCTGTCCGTCGGATCCCCCAGGTCTTTTAAATATTTCACCGCGATATTTTTTCTTATCACGTGCCCCATATAACGATTGATCCGGCCTTCCCGCTGTTCAATATCAATGGCGTTACTCGGCAAATTCCAATGCATCACCTTTCTGCAGTAATAATGAAAATCAAGCCCCTCCTGCCCGATGGATGTTGACGCCAAAATAAATGGCTTAAAAGGTGAGTTAAAGGCTTCCCGAAGGTTAATAACCCGCTCTTTACCAGAGGCGGTTTCAATTTTCTGGTTGCCGAAATCAAGCGCAAAATGACATCGCATAGATGGATTCTCATTCTTGGCAAGAAAAGATTTCAGACTATCAACGCGTATGCTCGAAGTCCGTATATTCATAACCGCGCCAAAATGATCCGCCAGTTCCTCGGCGCTTTGCCTGTAATTTTCACACTCATACAGCAGATATGTAAACTCATCGATCATGGCTTGGATGTTGCCACATGCGCAATAATCGAGAACCTTTCGCCAATAACGATTATATTTTGTAAACAATCTGACCGTTGCAATAGATTCCGGCTTGTTAAAAAGCGTGATAAAACCTTTTGCAATGATTGTTGCCCCTCTACTGATATCCTCTGATGAGCTGTAATACTCACCTAATGCCCGTAATGCTGAAATAGCCGGAGAGCCTATAACCATGTCCGTGATCACATCTTCCAGATCATCCGGCATTTTACCAAGCCCTATTGTTCCAGGCTCAGCAAATGCCTCGTAAAAAGCATTGAAATGGTCGTCCTCGCTGGTTTTCTCTTCGTGAGAATCTTCTCTGGCCTCAGGATCAATGTTTGAATATCCTGGTAAACTTGGCGAATTAATCCATCCTTCAATCTTTCCCTTGGCATCTGTGTTAAATTTGTCAAGCAGCAGCGGCAATGCCCAATACCATCTGGACGACTCGCCCGCTTCGTCCTCAAATCGCTGTAAATCAAACTTTCGGATCAATGCCTGAATATCAGATCGTATTTTATCCCTGATATTTTTGATTGATTGGCGCTCGATAAGATTTTGGCGGGGATGATAGATTTCAGCAAGCGTTGGGGAAGGATACAGAAGGCAGAAGTTACTCATATTGCTGACAGCCCTGCTTGCCCCAGTTCTTGAAAACACCAACTGCGGCCTGGGCGTTCGTTTATTATTACCTTTCTGAAAATAACTCCTGGGATTTTTTTTACTTTTTTCCTGCCGGCTAACTGATTTTTTATCTCCAATGGTTAATCTTTCAGCTTCATAAGAGACCAGCGTTCCAATCATTCGAGGGACCAAGACCCATGAGGAAAAAACCAGTGTTTTTGAAAAATCATCCATCCCCTCATAGGCGCCACCCAATGCGTAATAGGAGATGGTCGGCGGCACCCAAAGCAGCTTATATCCGCCGGAATAAAGGGTATCATGTAACAAAAAGCGTAATTTGCCATTTGGCAGGTCATTTTTCATTAAGGGTTTATAGCCATTGACCTTTTTAAAATCGATCCAACCATCTTGATGGGCCTTTAATAATTTTTGTATTTTCTGCCGGTCCTTATATTTTTTAAGTATATCCTTGAGTTTGTATCGGTCCATAAAGGAAAGCGGGAAAGGGGCGGATTTGGCATATTCAACAGGGTTATAGGCCTTGGCATTTGGCAATGCTTTATTTATTCCGTGGGTGATCCTATCGATTTGAATAAAGTCTTTTATGTCTGACAGATCAAGTTTGAAAGGCTTATTTAGCCTGTTCGTAAGCAGCATATTTTGATCATCAGAGACAATGATCCGCTCTGTTCGGGTCATCGCATTTAAATAAATTTCTTCAAGCCGCTTTTTAGTCTCGCAGGCCTCAGGTAATTGCTTAACAGCTTCTTTCGGCCGCCGCAGATAATGAAAAAGGGCTTTCCGATCTTTCTCATAATTTTCCCAAAACACCTCATCTTTATCATCCATCAAAAACTTCAAGACCATTTTAAATTCAGCATAATGATTTTCCCCGTAATTAAGATCAAAGGAACTGGTATAGGGCTTAAATGGGGTGGCTGAGAGCATTAATATTTTTGCGCCCTCGATGCTGAAAACCGTCTTTGCAAGCTTTAATGCCGGGGAATTGGCATCCTGACCAATGAGTTCGCGATAGCGCTGAAATTCATCAAGTATAAAAAAATCTGCATTCAAATATTCCAGGCAAACCTCAGTCAGGGCTTGCCGCATCAATCCGACAACGGCATTGCGGGCTTGATAGTTTCTATAGTTACTCCGACGGAGAACTTTGGAATAGTTTTTTACAATCGTCCACAGAGATACTTCTTCCTGGTTCACCCCGAGATCTTCAAAAATTCTTTTTTGCTCTCTTCTATCGATCCGTTTCTTGCGCAGTGCTTTTTTAAATCTTTTAAATACGTTCCTACGAAATTTATTTGTATTATTGGCTTTAAATTCAATCGTTCGATGTTTCCACTTTATGGGATCAGTCACGCCCCCAATCAAAAGATACCGTAAACCTTCTTTGTTCCGATCAAAAACCTCATAGTGCGTAAGCAGCACAAACAGCACAAGACGCTCTTCTGCCTCGCCTGTTCCGCCTGTCAGATAAAATGAGGTACCTGGCGTCAGAGAACTCAATCGAAAATGGTTGTCGATTTTATCAGGTTCATAAGCCAAATAAATCAAACGCCCGATGGATTTGATTTCGTTTCCAAGCAAATTCAGCTTTTTCAGATTTTGGCTGGCCAATGCCTGATTGGAGCAAATATAGATAACGTGAAATTCCTGATCCGGTTGGGTATTTAAATGCTTCTCATAGGCCTTAGCGATCAATCCCTTAGCAACGATGGTCTTTCCAAGGCCAACCTCATCTGCCACAAGCATCTTGTCTCGATCTTTTTCAAATAATTGATGAAATACATACGCCACGGTTTTACTTTGAAAATCCTTCAGATCAGACATTGCTTGACGAACGGCGTCGCTGGTTTGTTCTGTTTGATTCATTTGATTCCTGCGGCCTGCTTGAAAATTTTCCAAAATTCATAAAAATCTTCTGGTATTATATTTTCCCCGCTTTCGGGATCCTCATCCTCTAATCTTTGAATCAGTCTATCTATGGATTTTAACTTCTTGGGGTTCCTGGAGGCTGTAAGCAGCAAATGTTCAAAAATCGGTAGGTCTGAAAACTGGTAATGCCCTTCGTCTTTTGACGCGCCCGCTTTATCGCCGGGATCACCTAATGTCGGGGTTTCAAGATAGGGGTTTTCTGAAAGGAGAAAATCCAGATACTTAAAAAAATTCTCACGCGAGGCAACAAGGCCTTTTAATATTTTGTCTTTTCTGGTATCAGGCAAATCGATCTGCATCTTAACCAGAAAAGAGGTCACCTTTTCTTTTTTATATTCAATCGTGAGCATCGCAAACTGGCTTAATTCGATCTCACTTAAATTTTCAAATACAAATTCATTTTTACGCTTTGGATAGAGTAATTGCGTATTCTGGGCAAGATTTAGCGGGGCTGTTTTAATATCAATATTTTCATCCCATTGAATATCTTCCAGATCAACCATCAGCAGAAGATTGAAATATGGACTCTTTTCTCTTGAAAGGAGCTTGCCAATAAAAGATATGTTGATTAAATCATATTCCAGCCTTCTAACCAGCCGGCGAATGCTTTCAAAACCCTCATTTTCTGAAAGCGCAACCGGTTCATAAGGCTCAAAAACAGGCGCGTCATCTTCAGGATTAATCAGGATTTTTTTCATATAATCCGGCCCCACACGATTGTTCTCCCCCTCTAATTCCACCATGAATTCCGTATTTCTGGTAAACGCGGGGTCTGTGCAGTTGGCTGACCCCATAAACCAGTAATACCGGCGCTGATGCGCACCAACAAACAACTTGGCATGAAGCTCCTGCCGCTGTGGTTCAAAATCCGTTTCATCCAGTCCCTCAGCGGTTTCACCATCGACAATTAGTCTGGATAAAAAATAGGGCTCATAGCCCTGAAACAGCTTTGGCGGAATTTTCTGAAGCTCTTCCTCCCTTGATATCAATACCTTCTGGTTGGGACAGTTTTGATGCAGCTTCTTTAAAGTTGTGGCATCAACAAAAGGCGTGACAACCAGTAACTTGTCAAAAGCCCGCTTATCTAATGGATTGGGATACCGTTGATAATTATCAATGCCGATCGGGTGGAATAAAAAGTTTTTGAAGCCATCTATACCTTCAAATTTGATATTCGGCAGCTCATTTAAAAGCGTATTTGACCCGGTTACCTTCTTTGTTTGCAAGAGGTGGTTCAGAAAATCCAATAGGGGCTTGTTGGACGGAAATGAATTATTTTCAAGGGCGCCTTCAACATGGAAGGCCAGATCCCAGCTGCGGTCAAATGTCAGGTTTCGGCTCAAAACAATGATCCGGTACCGGACCTCCTGGGATTTTTTGAACCGCAAAATCCAGACCTTGGGATGAAATGAAGAGAATGCGTTCGCTGGCGTAATCTCATGGATTGAATCTTCAATATAGGCAAACAGCCAATTGAATTTCCTGGGAACCTTGATTTTCCCTTTTTGGCAATAAATATTTAAAATCCCGGCAGTTTTTTGAATGGATTCAATGATATCAAATCGATTTTCCTCAAAGCTCCCATCCAGCACCTTGGAATAAAAAAGGGCCACAGGTATAGCCAAAAGCGTGAAGAGATCAAGTGAATAAGTGGTTCCCACCGCATGGGTGAGCTCAAACTTCGGCGGAGGCATTAAAAGCTCGCCATAATCAAGCCGATTTTTCTTTAGATCCAGCATATAAATGATTACCAGCCAAGGCCCTGCTTGATGTCATTGACAATGGTCCTGACAACAGGATATCTGTAGGTTAAACCATTGATTCCGATCCACTCGTTGACTGTTTTGGCTTCGCCAGGCGCCTGACCAAGGCGCGCTTTGCGTCCCTTGTTCCGCTTTTCCTGGCTCTCAACCAACGCATCAAAATATTCGTTTGCTTCAGACCTTCTTAGGCCAGCAACCCAGTTTTTTACGAAATCCCTTGTAAACCACCTCAAGGTTGTGGCCATCTCGATTAAATCATTTTCATCAAAATCATTAAGCACTCCGCCATTTTCGGAAATATGCTGCCACCATGCATCCCAGTCCCTGGAAAACCTCTTTAACAGTACATCAGTGCCGAACTTTTTTTGCAAAAGGCAATTATATCGAATATGAGCCCCATGGATGATCTCATCGAAATCTTTTGCCAGTTTTAAGTAGGTCCTGGTTTTCGCAGGGATTCTTTGCTCCATAAACACATCACACATATCCCGGAAGCTCTTCGCTCTGACAAATAAGTCCATCAGAGCCTTGTCCTTCAAAACCTGGCCGATCATCTTGTCTTTGTGATTATCAATGATTTTATCCTTTAAAAAACCGGCCTCCTCAGACGTTAAATCAATTGATAAATTTTTATCCCAATCAATATTTCCATCCGGCAAGCTGATGCCAAAAGTATCCTCATACCCGGCGTCCAGATCATCGCCTTTTTCATCACCGATTATTTCCATCAAATCAATAATCGATTCCTGGCTGTCGTGCTTTGCCAAATATTCGTTAAGAGAAAGCGTTGTTCGGATAATTTTAAAAGACCTGAGGCCTGTCCAGTAAACTGAGGAGGGTTTTCTGGCAAGCTCCCGTCCGGCAGCCTTTCCCGCCAATGTAATGCCAAAGACGCCCTGCTCATCGGATTCTTTATATTTATCCGCCAGAAACCGTATGATTTGATTTTCCCGTTTTTTCAAATACTCTTTTAATTGCGGCTTGGTTTTTCTGTTTTCATATGCCCTCTGAAATTCCTTAAGGATTCTCGGAACGATTAAAAAATATTTTGCCCGTGTCTGGATTGTACTGGTACCGGGAAACAAAATGTCTGAAAGGGAATTTCGGATAATGCCGATGCCCAGTTCATCAACCTGGCCTTCGGGTTTTAAAAGCTCGATAACAGTGGCAACTTTCTCCCGATGGTTGGGTGAGAAATCAATCCAGCCAACCCCTGCCATTTATTTGCCGAGCCTTTCAGTGAAGACTTTATAAGCGCGTTCATAATCCGCTTCCCTGTCAACGCCGGTAAATGGCGGATAAAATGTTTTGGTAACGGTCTGTAAGCCGTTATCGATTTCCCATGAAACTGTTAGTGGACTTTTGCCGTCCCAATTTTGGTAGGCTTCGCTGAATTCTTTTGACCCCTGATTTTTTCGTATTTTACTCGGGGTGCGTTTACCTGTAGCATCATATAAATCGCTTACTTCGTAAGCCTTTAAAACTGGAAAATATACCCGATAAATATCGAACAGCTCTTCGATCCTTAAGCCTAATGCTAAGGCTACTAGAGCATCTATCTCTATTCCAGCTTGACGCCTTGAATAATCTTTTCTCAAAGGCGTATTAAACCCCCATTCATCTGGGTTTAGTGAACCCCAAGATAATTCTATTTCCGATTTAAGGCGGCTATCATCTTTTGTCCATCTATCTTCCCTAATGTCTTCTTCGGCTGAATATTCCCACAAATCATTGTAATGGTTAGTAATACAATTACATCGCAATGTTCTATTTTTTATTAATTTACTATATATATTATCTTCAGAAAGATTTGGTAATGATTGTATGTCAGATATTTGAAGATTTGTACCCCCCTTGAGTCGGAGATAAAAATCATAAATTATCGAAGAACAAGCACCTGCAAAAACAACCAACTGATTGAGATCTTTAAAACCTAAAAATCTAAGTGAATTTATAGCTGTAGTTTTCTTAGGAACTATAGCTGATATGAGCGACCTTTCATTTCCTGAATGATACATTGCTCTAAAAGCAATTTTATATCTATCCTGTAATTCATTCACATGGTCCAGATATTTCTCTGTATTTCCTTCATGGTCGCCAGGCCGGTAAACAGAACGGGGAAGAAAAGCTTTTGAAATTTCAGATAAATTTACTTCATCATAAGCGTTCCTATGATTACAGACTGTGCGAGCTGTCTTATTAAAGGGATTATTGATATATATTTGAGGGCCTGAGATTACCCAATTTTCACTTTTTAAGGGTTTATATGTAGGGTTTTCGACTCTTGTAATGATTCCATCCCTCTGCCCATGACTTTCATTTATAATTGTTATTTGGAAAAATTCATTTTCTAAATCTTTCAGTAAGGTCTGAGCCGAAATAATTTTGTGTAAAACATTAATAACATTTTGACTATGTATTTGTGGGAGAGAAGTCATAATTGATCTATCACTTTGCCCGTACATTTTGCTAAATAATTTTAAAACTTCTTCAGTAACTTGTATGATTCTTTTTTTATGCCCTCTGAATTCCCATTTACCATTCTCATCTTTTATGGCTGGAATAGGGGCATCTAAATTCAAATTGTTATGACAAGCTGTTATGGTTTTTGGGTGAAACAAATTTGCAATAAAAATGAAATCTATCTTATGAGTTTTTCCATCATAAATATTTATGCTAAAAGTCATTTGGTGATGAACATCCTTAAATAATTCCAACTCATTTTTTAGCTGATAAAGAGATAAAAGACGCTTATAGGCTTCAGCCCTAAATTCCCCCCCCCTATAATCTTCATAAATACCATTAGGATGTAAGAAACTCAAAGTGCCGTTATTTCTAATCAAAGACCAACCGATAATAATAAAATTTTTATATAAATTTGTCCTCATTGAACCAATTATATCATATAGCCATTTACTACTAAGAAACGAGGCCGCTCCAAAGGCTATAGTAAAATTTATGCAATAAAATTTTTTTTTGTCTTCAGAATCTTGAATCTTTAATTTCTCTTTTGCGTAAACTGCGCTGTTTGAATTTCTAACTCCTAAAAGTGGCTCAATTTCATTAAGAACTGGTGCTTCTTGCCAATCACCCAACACCCACGGCGGATTCCCTAAAATTAAATCAAATCCACCATCTTTAGTTGCTAAGCCTAATAGCTCAGGAAAAACCAACTCCCAATGATGAAAATGACGATCAGCAGCAATCTCTTCTCCAGTCCCGAACCATGTCACTGCATCGGCCAACTGCTGAGCATCAGGTACCTCATCAGAAGCCGCCTTAAGCACCGCATCAATATCAAAGCCCAAATTTCCTGAAATCCATACTCTCAAAGATTGCTCGGGCGCCTTCTCTCCCAGCAATAAGCTTGCAGCCGCAAGAAACGCCTGCCTTGATGGCAATTCTTCGACCGTGTCGAGCGGCCAAAACCAGAGCGCACACCAAGTATCCATTATGAGTTTCAGACGCTGGAAGCTGCCGGAATTTGACTCAAGCCCTGCCTTTACCTGTTCCTGCTCTTCCAGGCTGGGTCCGTTTTCCAACGCGGCTTCACTGTCAGAAGGCTCCGGCCAGGCAGTCGCTGTGCAGGCAGTTTTCTCCAAAGCTTCGGCACGCTGGTTAGAATATTTTTCCCAGTGCTGATCGATCAAATCGCATATCTTTTTTGCTTCAGCAATTTCCTCCTGATCCCATGCGGTTTTAACCTGGTTGTTGAGCCATCGTTTGGCAGCACCGCATCGCTCCGGCCAGAACTGACGCATGAGCTGATCACTGTGGGAGGGCACCATCTCTTCGTCAAACACCAGGAAATGATAAATTTCATTCTCCTGTCGCGCCTCGCCTGGCTTTAATAATCTGGGAATCTCGCTTTTTTTACTGAAATGTTTTTTCTTTCTTAGCTGGTCTTCCGTCCAAACCGCCCGACGGGCCCCAATGAGACTGTTTCCGCAACGCAACCGAAGCCCAAACCAGGGCGTTGCCCCGGATTGAAACTGGTCTGGTTCGCCATTTTCGCCCTGTTTGATCAGCAGACGATGGATACTGCCCAGCCACAGGGACAAGGCGCCCAGCTCCACGGCGGTTGGATTTAAATCCACCCCATAGGCGTTTCTTGTAGTGATATAATGCTTGACCCGCCTGAGTTCATCAAGGTAGCGACCCGGCTCAATCGTCTGCCCGACTTGTTTCTGCTTTAAATCCAAATAATGCCTGGCCAGTTGATTGGCGGCTTCGTTTAAAAACGCGCCACTGCCCATAGCCGGCTCGCAGATTTTTAATTCCAAAATTTTATCCGCATCTTCCGGCCCATAATCTTTTAGCAGCTCACGCAGGGCCTCTTCCACCAGGCACTGGGTCAAAACTTCAGGCGTATAATAAGATGCACTCTGCTCCCGTTCGATTCCGGAGAGATGCAGAATAAACCGCCCTTTTTTGTAGATCTTTGGTTTGCCATCAATTCTTTCGACAATGTTTTTCTGTTTTTCATTCCGGAATTCATCCAGCCGGGTGGCTGGCACAAACCATGTGGGCGTTTTCTTATCCTTAAAACTCCCTTTGGGCGGCTTCACCTGAATCAAATCTTCCTTGGCAAACATGCCTTTATAGGAAAGAAGCCCCTCATAAACCGCCCCCAACTGGTTAATGCCAAGCTCTGCATAATTGACCCGGCCAATAGACTTGTTTTTCTCATCTTGGCTAAGCGACAGGTTCCGAATGACATCCTGGAGACATTGATTGGTCAATCGGGCGTTATTGAGTAACGGCGTGCTTGCGGGATCAAACAAAGTGGCGGTTAACGGCCTTATGGAAAACGTTTTGGACTGGTATGTAAATGCAAATTCCTGCTGGCGTTTATCTTTGTTCACAGGCTTTGGGTTAAAGCCCTGATGAATCATGTTAAACAGGATTTTTAAATGCTTGTGAAAATAAGTACCCATCTCGGTTTGCGCAGTTAAGGGCACTTGCTCCAAGTCCCGGAGGGACTCCAGGCTATAGCCCAGTCGATACACATCATCCGTAATGGGTAAAATATCGAGTTCACCGCCTCGCGCCTCAGCATAAAAACAAAAGAGAAGCCGGTAAACAAACACCAGGGCTTCGTGCCTTAAGTGTTCCGCTGTAATTTCATCCGTGCCATCTGGAAGGAACTCGTTTTCATATCGCCTTGTAAAACTTAAATTCCGCCGGCGTCGATCCTCAACCCATTCATTGGCCAAGTCTTCAATCGCCTCCCGAACCGCCAATTGAAGATTTTCCGTCACCCCATGGGCGAACCGATGGCTCTGCTCTTCCAGCTTATCATGCAGCACTTCATCGGACTCGCCTTCCGGGCAAAGGGTTTGAGCGCTTAAAAATGCGGCAAAATGATCAAATGTCGTTTTTTCGCTGCGGCCAAAGGCATCATCAAAATCAAAAGACAAATATCTGCCCTGGGCAAAGGTATGCTTATCCAGCAATAGCAGCTGGCTTCCGGCCATCAACATCAGCCAACGCGGGGCATCCTCTTCAGTAAAAACCCGTCCAATCAATCGTTCCCACGTTCCGGCACATAAAGGATGTTCCGTATCATTCAATTGGCTGGCGGCAGGCTCCATCTCCAACGGATCTTCACTGGGGCGGCCCTCTTTTAAACTGGCATCCGGCAAACAGAAATGTGTTTCGCAAATTACCAGCCATGGCCGGTTATATCTGTTAACGCGCATTGTTGCCGGCACATACGTTTTGGCCCCCTCAACGGGGATATCAACAGCTTTTCGATCTGTGTACCCAAGGGCTTCCAAAAGATACGGGTGCCAGGCAGCCAAGTCCTCTCCCGCCTGCCACCTGTCTTCCGGCCAGTCTTCCTCCATAGCCTGGGCTTTGGCGCGAAAATAGAGCTGGGAAAGCCGCCTGATCCGATTGGGCACAGCCTCTGAGCCCTGATTGCGCCACTCAGAGACCAGGCTTTTGATGTCTTTTGAAAAAGTGCTGGATAAATAATGCGCGCTATAATATTCACCAACGTTATTAATACTGGGATCCAAGGCCATATTTAGATTCCGTAAAAAACTTTTTACATTGATTCAGTTATTGCCAAAGGCAATTACACGCTTTTATAATTAATAAAAATATACAATAATTAAAAATAATTATAAAAATCCTGAAATGCGGATTGCGTTTAAATTGCGTTTAGTGATTGTGATTAACTTTGTCTTCGTAAGGATACCACCTGGCCGCATTTGTTTTGCCAAAACAATCTATCAACCCCTGCTTTTTCATTTCATGCAGTAAGATATTGATTTCTATTCAGATCAAATCTACACATATAGCTGATCCACTGAAGTGGCCATATTTATTGTCCCTCTACAACCAATATAAGCCGGGTTGATGGTTGTGATGCCGCCTGAAAATGTGTATCGCGCCAGTTTTTCTGGCGGTCCTGCACATAATCGTTGATTTCTTCAATCTGCTTTCTTAAATTTTTACCCTTTTTACTATGCTCACCATGTTGCGCAATCTGCTGCAACAAAATATCCTCCCGCCGATCCTTCCATTGCTTAAGGCGTCTTTCTTCTTTTCGAAGCAGCGGGAGCATCTGTTTTTCACGGCTTACTTTCAATTGGTTCATTTGATCCAAACTGAACTTTACGGCTGAATGAATCAACGGCTGGGCGGCTTTAATATTCGGTTCCTTGCCGGTGTTGGTTAGCTGATCAAACTGCACCATGTTCAACTTTTCATTTAAAGGCCGCAGTTCAAATTCTCCCCCCCTGAAACATGAAACCGCATGCCCATCGACAATGAGCGGGATACCGCTTTTCGAGCTGAGCTGACCGATAAAACAAAAACAAATCTCCCCGGGCACCAAGTTTGGTGATATAATTATTGGGGCTTTCCCGCGATCGACCGTCATCAGCAATCGTTCTGTAAGCCATTGCAAAATGGGATGCTGCTCATTTAAAAGCAGTTCTTTTGACCAGTATCCGTAAACATTGCGGGCGGCTTTGATTGCTTTTTCCACCTGCTCCGGATCATCGGATAACCTGAACTGATCTTTTTCAGGCCATGATTCTGCAGGGATTGCCGTGGCGCCGAAGATGACATCTGATTGTTTTGTGGTTTTACCCAGACGCCGCTGAAGATCTTCGGGGGCATTGATAATCACAAATTTTTCTCTATCGTCCAGCGGTAAATAATCCGGATTTCTTTCACGCAAAAATTTATAGCCTTTTGTTAAAAAATAACGATCCGAATACAGACGAAATTTGTCAGGTTCATTATTTTGTTCAGCTTTTTGGGGTGCTGCTGCGTTCGCTGTGGTATCATCACCCAGCAGGAAGTTAAGAAAATCCTCATGCCCGGCTTGATTGGCTTCATTTAATATGGATTCAAGCGCTCCGGCTTCTGGGTCGACTTCTCCGGCACTTGCGGCGGCAGGTTTTTCCAATACATCCTTGTTACCTGCAATGATGCCCTGGCTGGCAATGTATTCTTCCTCGGCCTCCGGATCATAAAGCTGCAACACGCTCTCACCGGTTTGGCGCAATCGATTGATTTCCTCGACCTTATCAATCAATCGCCTGAAAATTTCCTGGTCGCCCTTGAGCAGCCCTTCATCAGTTTCAACAAGCAGATAGCGGAAGACCGGATTTTTTTCCTGGCCCAGTCGATCGATACGCCCATTTCGCTGGATCAAGGAAATAATGGACCACGGCAAATCATAATGGATAAGATGATGGCACTCATGATGGAGGTTAATTCCCTCGGAGGCCACGTCTGTTGCAATCATCATTCGGATTGGCGCAGATCCTGTGCCAAAGGCTTCGACAGTTGTTGTTAAATGAGTATCCGGGGTGGAACCATGGATCACCGCAATTCTTTGTTTGGCCTGATCCTCGAATTTTTCACTATACGTTAGGTTGAAATCTTTAGCCAATGTCTTTGCCAGCGCTTCCTGAGTGCGTCGATACTCTGTAAAAATTAATATTCTGGTATCCTTAGAAGCGCCCTGCCAACCCACTTCCTTAAGTTGCTTTTTCAGCAAATGATAGCGGGATGATTCTTTTAAGGACATTTTTCCGAGAACTGAATGAAGCGATTTCAAATATAGGGTTTCCTCGGATTCATCCTCCCCTTGATTTAATTTTTCAAGTCGCTTGCCAACTGCCTGAAAACATGCTTCTGCACTGGACAAAAATAATTTATAGAAACCATATTCAAGCAATGCAGAATGGCGATTGCCGGAAGATTTCTCTTCGTCGTTTTTCAGGGTCTGGCGCAACTTGGCCAGGAGACGATAGGCTTGCTCTTCTCTCTCGGTTGCAGCGACCTTTGTTTGCGAAGGCGGGATTACTTTTCGCTCAGCCAAAATACCGCCGGCCTCACTCCGAATATCTTCCTTAAATCGCATAAGGAAAAAATCTTTTATATCTTCGGCACTGTATTCTTTGAATTGGGGGTCTGGAATGGCGGAAGGATCAAGCAAGGATATGAGCCGACCAAACGTTTCTTTCTTTCCATTATGCGGCGTGGCTGTGGTGAGCAATATACTGTCCGCGCGTCTGGACAACAACCTGGCAAGGCGATTACTTAGGTTGCGCTCCGGAACGCTTGCGCCGGCCACATTATGTGCTTCATCAATAACCACCACATCCCAGCGGGTATCTTTTAAAAAATGTTCATAGCGGGCCACATTTTTCAAGGTATCCATGCTGATAATCACCCGGTGGAACACTTCAAACGGATTTTTATTGCCAGGTATTTGCAGACGAATCTTTGCGATGCCTTCCGAATCCAAACGAACAAGAGGGATATTGAACCGGTTCCATAATTCTGACTGAAACTGGGTCAGCATTGATTTTTTAGCCAGCACCAGTATCCGACTTGCCCGGCCCCGACGCATCAACTCCGTTAAAATCATGCCCACCTGGATGGTTTTGCCTAAGCCAACCGCATCTGCTAAGAGAAGCCGCGGCCGCAGCTGCTTTAGCGCCCGGCTTACAGTTTCCTTCTGAAACTGCATCCGCTTAAAAACTCCCATGCCTTCTAAATCCGGTTCAACACCGGTGGATGGCACCTGACGCAGCTGCGCCTCTAAAAACAGTTTGGATAGATTATATCCATTGGATTCATCTTTAATCAGTGTTGTCTTGGTGGGATCAACCGGCTCGATATCATCAAGCTGTGTTAAAAATATGCTCTGATGCCCTCGGACCAGATCATCTATGCCGACACAATGAATGGCATATTCACTGGCATAATCCAGGGCATCCACTTTTGAAACCAGCCATTCTGCATCCCGACATAGAATTCTGGTGCCAGGTGTTGGCGGCGTGCTGCTTTTATACATCGTCAAAATCCTCGGGATTAAGGCACAGATCTTCGCGATCCGCAAATCGCAAGCAAGCATTCATAATTTCGACATCATCATCAAAACCGATTGGAGAGATAAAATCATCTTCAAGATCAGAGCTCAAAGCAAAGTAATACATCATTCCCTGCAGCCATGGATAACTAGCCTGAGGCAAACGATCCCAGTCATTTACCACGATTTGAAAATTATTATAGATAGCCTCAGCGAGCTTTAAATTCACATACGCATTGCGCCTTTGGGCTTCGCGAATTTTCTCAAGATGACTTGCTGCCCTATCGAGCAATTCATTAGTGGATAGTGATGACGCATCTTTTGCGCATTTGTTTAAAAGATCAAATGCCTTTTGAGTTAAGCCTTCGGGGAAAATACCTGACATAAAAATTCTCCATGGCTGACTTAATCAAATATTGAGAGGACTTGGCGGACATATCAAAGATTCAAACATATCAAAGACTCAGATAGAAGACACAAAAATTGAGTAAATGCTCAAAAAATCCAACTGAAACATTCCGTATCAAAAAATAAACCAGTTAACAAGCCGTTTCATTGGTAAAATTTAAAAAGCAGGTGCATATAACAAAATGAATCCTTTGCTAATTATGCAATAACTGAAACTATTTAGTCTGAATGTTCAATTGCTTTGCTCAAAAAATAAGCAGCGATAAAAGACTAAAATTAAGCTAAGGAAACAAGCTATGAGATAGCGTTAAGGCTCTTAGTATGATAATTTAAACTTACGGGCATATACTCAAAAAAAATAAATGGAATATACCAATAGTTAAATCAATATTAGAATTTATCTGCCAAAAATATGTTTAACTTGCTACTGCATTCTGATAATGCCTTTAAAAGATAAAAATTATGTGCTCTTTTTCAAATACTCATCACAACCATTAAATCAATTTTTAAGCCACTTTTCCGCAGTTTTGATAAATACAACAATCAGGAGTGCAAATAGGCAGCTAAACGAATTCAAAAATGACTCTCTGGGAGTTGGAAATATCTCATGCGTGGATTTAAAAGCAATGCAGTTCAAGAACTCAAAAGAATTTTAAAGGATCAGTATAGTCCTCATTCCATTATCAAGGAATTAATCCAGAATTCTGATGATGCCAAATCCAGCATGCTCCATATAGGCTGGATACCAAATGCGCCGCCAAACACGCATCCTCTCCTTAATTCCCCTGCTATTGTGGTGTTAAACAACGGTGAGTTCCTGCCAAATGATGCTAAAGCCATATGCAGACTTACTGCTCTCTATTGCAACCGCTCAATGGGAAACAAAAGATGCAAGAGAAGAGATAATTTCATTTGTAGATGAAATTAATAACATTGGAGATGGCTTTAATTTTACTAAAGATTTTGTCCTTAAATCCTGTCTTGTCCTCAGCGATTTTAAGGACATAGCATTTAAAGTCGATAATTTCAACAAAGCTAATATGTTAAAAATTGAAAGGAACTGGGATCAGATCACAAATGCAATTCGCATTGCGGTAGGACTTGTATCCAGTTTTGGCTACGGACGCGAGACTTTAACCTCTAATAATGCCTTAATTCCTATTGCCTATTTCCTTAATAAAATTGAAGCAAAAGACAATTATATTTCATCAAACAAAAATCTGGATGAAAAAGCAAAAATTAAAAAGTGGCTCATACTATCTTTGATAAAACGAGCCTTTAGCGGACAACCAGACAATGTATTACGACCAATTAGGAGAATCATTCGTGAGAATGAAAATAGTTACCCTCTTGAAGAGATAATTTCTAACTTTAAGGGAACGAATAAGACTTTGCTCTTTTCTGATGAGGATATTGAAAATCTCCTTTATTATAAATATGGTCAAGGCTTTACATTTTCAGTGTTGTCTCTATTATACCCAAATCTTGATTTTAGAAATTTATTCCATGTCGATCACATATTTCCCAAGAGTCAATTTGGAAAAGTGAATCTTAGGCAGAATAACATTTCAGATGAAGATATAGATACTTATCGATATAACTGTAATCGATTGGGCAATCTGCAACTGCTTGAAGCTACACCGAATATCGAAAAATTGAATAGGAACTTTGGCGAATGGTTAAACGAAACATATCCAGACTCATTGGAAAGGCAGGAATATAAAAAAAGGCACTTAATACCAGATGTGGATTTAAGCCTGTCAAATTTTTTAGAATTTTTTGAGAAACGAGAAGAACTTATCAAAACCAAATTTAAAGGTGTGCTGCAGACTGAAAACACGGAACCAGAATCTGAACAAATAAACTGAATAAAAAAAATTGAAACAACAGTTTAATGTAAATTCTTTTTGATGAGAAATGCCCATCAGAATCCGAAAGTATCTATCTATTGGGCATTCAATGCAATACAATTCAATTTGATTCAATCGATTGAACGATTAAAAAAATTTAAAAAATTTCACTTTTTTTGTCCCCGACCACGATTCAAAAGCCAATATACATTATAGAGGGTGTTGATAGAGGAAATTAAAGCGGATAGCCTTAATAATTCTAACATCACTTTACCAGCATAATTAGCACAGCCATAAGCCGTGGGCTCGCGCCACGGCCCATGACTGCCAGGTCATGGTTCTCTTTTAAGGGGGTCTATTCAAAATTCTCGCGAATTTTTCATCCAGGGTAATTCGCTACAAAAAGCAGCTCCTGCACAGGTGAAAAGGGGTTTTCCGTTATCTCCTCTGTTCAGGTTGAAGGAGTTTGGTAGGAGGCTGTCCGCAAGCCGGATTTTAAACTCCTCATCAAGGCTTGTGGGTGCTTTTCCTCTGCAACAGGTAAGCTTGGCAGCGGTTAAATGTTGTTGCAGGGGGATTTCCGTTGTAGGGCAGGAAGATGGAAGCTGATGCTTTGACCGAGCCCGCATACAACGAACCCGGTCTTGCATTCTTTATCAATGGATCTGGTATCCGGCCTCTTCAAGCACCTGGACGAAGGAGAGCTTCTTGCGCAATAAGCGCTTTCGGTAGGCGTCATAACTCAGTGAAAGGCTTTCTGCAACAGTATCCCGGTCCTGATAACCCAATACGACCAAGGCATCAGTTGCACCGAAATGCGCAAATATAAGATCCATTAGCTCCTGACCGGCAACCAGTTCCTCTGGGGTTGTAAATTCAATTAGGCTGGCCAGCCCATCTTTCCCCAAAGTGTTTAAAGACGAGGAATCGGCACTGCATAAAGGATCATCACAAAGCGCCTCAAGGGAGCTTTCCTTTTTGTTCTTTTGCCGGTTTTCCTGTTTTCTGCAAAGATCATTCAGCCCGTATTTCACGCAATACGCAATAAACGTGGACAACGCTTTTTCGGCTTGATATTTTTCATATATCCTCTTGCTGAGGTAGCCATCAAACAGATGCTGAAATATTTCGCCGCCCTCCATTTCAAAGGCTTCCTGCAGGTATTGTATTCTCCTGATAATATCGTTGTTGATCTTAAGCTTCCCATTTCTCGAAAACGTTTTTCTAAAATATTCAACAGACTGCTCAAGGAGCTCGTCGCGGTCCATTAAATTAAACGCCTCCGAAAAATGTGGGTGCTGTATTAGGGTTGTCCGTGTTTTCGAAAATGGGTTTTGTGATTTTCATGATTAGGCCCTCCTCTTAAATTGTTTTTCCGCAAAAATCTGGTCGATAAACCAGCTCTCTTTTCCTTCGAGGCAATTTCCCAGGACATATACCTCGTGCTTTTTCCCGTCCAATGTTTCATCCGGCTCATAGCGGTCAACCTTGATGATGCCTTCGGCTTCAAGCTGGTTAATGTGGCTTCGTATGGTTGACACCGGCATTTTAAGATCTTCTGCCATCCTTTTAATGGACAGGCAGGATGCCAATTCACCTCTCAGCCAATAAACCTGATAAAGATTGAGCGGGTCCGGATAAAATTCTCTGCGCCCCCTGATAACAAAGCGCCGGAGCCAGTAATAAGTGATGCTCCGATTTTTTCTAAGAAACCCGTTACGAAAAGAGGGGTTGTCAAGCAGCTTGTGGGGTATGGGTATGAACTGATCCTCATACGGGGTTTTTCCATATCCCAATTTTTCAAATTGGTATCTTGCTTGGCGGTCCGCAATTTCGGTTATTTTCGAGTGTCGATTCTGTATTTGTAACTCTTTTTCTGTCATCAAAACTTTTCCTCCTTTATATTTTTCCGGCAAGCCGGTTTTGTTACAGGGAAAAGCCCGCTACCCTGTTTGATAGCGGGCTTCCTTGTTTCTAATCCTTGCCATTGTTGTATTTCTGCAGCTCCATGATCAGTTTGTAGATGTTAAAGACCAGCAGATCAATCAAACAGCGGCTGAACTCTTCATGATAAAGCTGGCAGCCGGTTTCCAGGCATTCACCATCAACGAAAGGGCAGATCTTTTTCTGCCGCGTGTTTTTCTTTTTAACTGCCATCGTTCTCACCTCCCTTGTCCATATTTGCGAGCTGTAGCGCCCTGCGTAGCTGATAACCATAGTCCCGGTACTGCTTTACAGCCTGGAGGAATTCGATTTGCTCCTCGGAATACCGGCGATAGGACCTGCCTCCGCAGACAACTCTTTCAGGCTGGGGAATATAGGCCTTCTCTTCCCAGAACCTTAACTGCTTTTCAGTGATGCCGGTTATTTTCGCGACATCACCGATGGAATATGTTTTTTCCATTTAAACCACCCCCTGTGAATTTTTTTGAGGGAGTAAAAAAATTTGTCCCTCTACTCACAGAGAGGTTAGTTAATTCCGGGAGGTGAAATATGAATTTCAGGAGGGGTATGGCTATGGGAACTTGGGGGTTATAGGTTTATGAAATGTTTGATTTGGGAGGACTTATTATGCGAGAGGATAAAGCTTTTTGCGTCCGCTGCAAAAACCTTGTTGGACGATTTTGTATAGAAACAAATTTAACCCCTTTACATCTCAAAGCTTCACACCATTATCACTTGGCTTTCCGTAATGATCAGGCATACTGTAGGCTCATAGTTCCTGACAAACAGGAGCTTCCTGAATGTGCCTTTGTCAGTTGATGATGCACCTCCTCCATGTGGATGGCTATGCCAGGTTCCTAGATAAGTCACTTTCCCCTTTGTCATCCTTTCGGTCTTCTTTATTTCCTGCTCAATCCCTTCGATGCCCATCACGAACAGGGTCGGTGTTTCGATGCTGTCAGGCGGTGCTTTGATCAGGCCTGTTATTACAATCGCCTTCGGATACAGGAAGACAGAACCTAACAACGCACCTCCTGTCTCATTCGGCGTCTTTTCATGCATCAACTTCCTCATCTTATCGATCACCGGGCCAGAGATAAAGACATCCCAGTCCAGTTCTTTCTTGCTTTCAAGCTTGGTGAATTCAGGGAGAGCATACGTTCTTGATTTCAAGGAATAATTGTCGTTATATTCTGAAATCAGGATTTCAGAGTTATCAGGCAGGCCGTTCTCCAATACCCCTTGTATCCGAAGGCTCATTGTCGCAGCCATAAGAGAAATTCGGGCATCATCAACCACCAATGTCTGAGAACTACAGGACTGTCCGATAAGGACACCTTCCAGATTCTGGGAAAACAATATCTTTCGGATTTCAGTATCTGTCAACGACATGTGATACAGATAGGCCCATATCGCAGTTAATCGGCTAGTCCTTTCTTTGTTCTCGATCAACAACAGACCGCACCTACCTTTCCTGTATAGGCTGCAAGAAATGATCGGTGGAAGATCGGGCCTGCTCATCAGGAAGTTCCTGACAGATAAGGATGCAGCCGTATCGATGATAATCCTGGAATTGCTGTAATCGACATTGAGTGCATTTTCCTTTACAGGTTCAGCAGGTATCCTGCCAAGAGAAATAATGGATAAAGACAATAGCTCAGCTTTGTTTTCGGTATATGTAAATGTCAACGCATGCCGGGCATTGTTGTGAGGCATGAAAATGTCATTATCGATACACCTGAACGGTCCGTTTCCGTTGCGTGCCAGGTGCATACCAACTTTCGACCCCATACTGCCGCAACCCAATAATGCGATAGGTTTTGTCTCATCCTTATTGGTTTTGGAACCAGAGATTCGTTGCAGAAGTGCAGGTGATTTCATTGACACATGTGAAAGCATGCCTACCTTGCAGTCAGGCAGCGTCCGTTTCAGCTCTCTGCCTTTTTTTACCCTATGTTTGGTTTTCTTGTTAATGACGAAGTTCAAGAACTCAATATCTGAGGCAGTTCCGATTATATTGACAGGTCTTTTGATGGCAAAAATGACAAACAACTTATCATCATCGATATTCCCAACATCGATTTCTTTGATAGTATCTTTTAGGCCCTTCAATCCAATTGAATTAGCATAATCATATAGCTGGCCAAGGTTTGTTATATTATTAGGAACGTAATTGTCTATGACCTTAGGCGAAGAGAAAATAACAAGCTGTGCTTTCTTTACTTTATCTGGTTTGAATATTGATCCTGCAATGATAACTCCATGTTTTTTAATGTATTCGATATCTCTGATTAAAACTGATGCTTTTTCTTTTTTAAATGCTGAAAGCACCTCATCTATATCATACCTGATGAAACCTTCTATACGGTCATTCCGCATCGGCTCCCAGCCCTGATCATAATTCAGCAGGTCATTTGAAGCTGCTTTTTCCAGCCAGTCGACCAGCTGGTTCAATATCTCGTTCATCCAACCGGCCTGCTGAAGCAACTCGGACAGGTCCCCTTCATAGATGCATGGGAGTACCCTCTTCTCTGATGGGTTTATGTGGGGGAAGCATCTCGGGAAATCATCCCTGAGCTGGATTGTCGGGGCTTCGAGCGGAAAGGAGCTGCCAAAGAGGAACCTTACATCCTCCTTTTCTTTCACTCCAATTTCGGTAATACCTGCCTTGATGAACCTGCTAGGCAGGTTTACTTTTGCGGTCGTTGAGATCTTGGCGCTTGAATCTGAGTCATCGATCTTTATTTCAGAGACATCATCGAATGCATTGTGTTCTATTATGTACTTATGGGCCTTCTCAAGCCAGAACCTATCCATGGGGATATGCTTCCTTCGCTGACGCCGATGCCGCTACCGCAAGCTTTGGTTCTTCCGCTATCCCTTTCTTCTGCGGCCCGCTACCTGTAAGGTTGAATTCAAGCGGTTCAGGTTTTTTCTCATCAGGGTATTTGTTGGTACAATAGAACTGCTTCTCACCGACGATGCCGACATATTCCTGCTTTGCCGCAACGCTAGGCGGGTCCTGGTTAGAATCCTTGATTATCCTGCTCTGCGAGACGATGACGGCTCCTTCCCTTTTCTGGCTGAGAGCGCTTTTCGCATCGTCGCACACCTTTGGATCATCATCCTTGGACTGACTGTCGTATGATAATGCGTGCCATGAACAGTGATGAGGGGCGTATAGTATGTCATATTCCAATTTTATGGTGTCATCTTCATACTTACCCCACAGGGTTTCCCAGACAAGGCATTCCGCATCCGCAGCCATCAGGAGCTTATTCTCCTGGGACCCTTGGATGACATTGAGCTGCATGACGATGCTCTGCCGGTTCTTGTCAGTGAAGCATTCATAATCCTCATCCTTCTGCTGCTCTATCGGGCTGAGGATGAAACCTTTCAGCTTCGACGAAATATAGCGACTGTTTATTTTGATGAAGGTGTCGCCGATATCATAGTTAATAGCCTCAAGGCCATCGGTCTTTCCGTCCGGATCTTTCCCGACGATAATTGCCCTGTCACCCTCGGGTTGGATCTCTTTGCCATCCTTAAAGAGTTCTACACGACGTTTCATCTCCTTATTGAACTCCTTTGCATCATAGCACAGCTGGTAGTCCTTGGAGGACGGCTTCCAGAAATTGTGGCTGCTCCATAGCTCCCGGATTACGATCTTTAATTCATCTGCGTCGTCGACGTAGTCATCAAGCGAACCAGTATGGAAATGCTTCGTGAACCCTTTCACGTGGTCATCATGCCGATGGGTTAATATGAAGGCATCGACATATGGTCGGTCATCGGAATCTACCGGAAGCCTGGCTCTGAGTTCCTGATTAACGTCGCAATGATCGGCTATCGGATCATCTCCTATAGAGCTGTCGATCAGTATGGTTGTCTTATTACTGTCATTGAGCTTGAGCAAGGTCATACCGCCATTCTTTTCCCCTACAGGGAAGAAAGTGACTTTAGAGTTTGCCATTATTATTCTCCTTTAGTCTGACTTGATAATTCAGTGAACAATACATCTGCATAGTTGAAAGCGAGTTTCCCAAGGATCTGCTTCTTCATAAGGTAGAGCACAGCAAATGCAACAAAGCAGACAAGAAAGAAGCTCATCGGCTTCCAGGCACTGTCTGCAAAATATAGTATCGAACATCCCAGAGAACCGACCGCGCCCCAGGCTACGCCTGCTATCAGGTTCCTGAAGAATCCGTATCTGATATTGTATTTGATGGTCATGACACCATGCCCGACCTTTAGTCTGACATGACCGACCGCTTCACGTGCCTGGAGTCTCGCATTCAGAGGATCGTCCCTCTCTTCCTTTTCAGTGGAGAAGGTTGAGCCAGAAAAATGTGAGATCATCCTCTGTAGCTGTTCTTTCCTTTGTCTTGATATCAGACCGCCGCTGTAAAGAAGCATGTTGGTCGTAGGAAAATTTTCGCCGCCCTTTCCGAAGACAGACTCCTCGATCCATGTTTTTCCAAGCCCACTCTGTATTTGGACGAGTGCAAGCATCACTACAAAAGAAAAACTTATATTGGCGACGGCAAGCATCCAACTTATATTGTCTGCCAACTCATTCCAGAATGTCCTGCCAAGGAACATTATTGCAAAATGCACTATAGGGATGACAGAAAGAAAAGTTGGAATATACCTTGCTTTTATTTCATACTCATCTAGCCATTTTATTTTAGCCAACTTTAAATGCTCCTGTTGCTATGTTAAATGTTTTTAGCCTATCATTCGTAATTCCTCCAACGTCAAAAATCAGCCTTAAACTGGAACTCCGTGGAGGTTTGTCGGCTGCATTTTTTGGTTATGCCTTAATCTGTCAATGTATGAGCTTCTCAAGGTGACAAAGCATTTTCATGAAAAGTTCAAGCTCCAGCTTACCAATATTGGTTTCGAAATACTTGGTTCCGGAAATCTGAGATTTATTCATGTACTCAATATGAAGCTGCAGTTTGCAAATGGGAATGATGAAATCGTTGTTGTTGTGTGTTGATTTTTTGTTTACTTCAATGATCTCATTTGCTTTTTTTATAATATCTTTCGTGGTTAGGTTGAAATTTTCAGAACCATTAAGGGGGAATACAGTAAATGTGTTCAGCAGAGCCTCATTTGTGTTATTTGTTTTATCGTAGGGAACGAAGATTCCTATGTTCATATGGTGAGATGAAAACCTGTGGTGTCCATCCAAGTCAGAATAGTCCTTTGTTGATGGAAATACGAGTCCAGCATAGCCATTCTCAAGCAGGGCAGTAGTCAGCATTTGAGGAATTACGTATTCAGAAACAAACGAGCCGATAAACTCAGCAGGGAATGTGCATATATGCATTAAGACTGCCTTGTGTATGTCGCTTGAAATGGTTTGGCAATTTGGTGATAGGTGTTCATCATAGTATGAGATCCTTGAGCCTGCAGAAAAAATCCCTGGCAAAGAGTTTTCTATGCAATCGCCAATATGATTTGTTAAGCTGAATATTCTTGAATTGTAATATATTGAGTAACTTGGAAGAAATGCAGCAATAGCTAATTCGTCAACATTACGTCCCAATTCTTTTGTTATTGCCAAAGCAGAACTTCCGAAATAAAGCATTGGTTGACCACTCACACTAAACCGTTGATTTCCAACAAGGTGGCGTTTGGAAAAAGGAATATGGAAATACTGTTTTATATCTCTTTCGTCGAAGCCCCCTTTGGGTCTGGCCCGGAAAAGTAGATTTGCATATGCGATTGGACTTTCAGTTTGATTTAACAAGCGCTGGTTTTCAAGATATGACCACAGCCTGTCAATGGCTATTTTCTGGCTTTTTCCAATGAAATCTTCGTAGATCAATATTATGCTATCGAATGCGTCATTAACGTCACCTTCGGCGTCCTTTAATGCACTAAGAAATTCATTCGTCCATGAAATCATTTCCTTGTGGCTGTAAGTATTATGACAGTTGCATTTTGATAGGCTATCCATTTGACGGATGCCTTCGATAAATTTTTCCTTGTACTTTTTTAATTTGTTCTCAAAGCGCTCAATTCCGAACGAGCTTTTCTTTAGTAACTTTTGATGATCTTCTCGGAAAAAACAAACTGGACAGGTCATCTTCTCCTCTTATTTTTGTAAGACATAACGGCTCGGCTCAGGCGCCCGCCAAAGCAGCCGCGCCGGTTTGGCGGGTCGCTTGGAGCCGATTGTTGACGAAATTAATGGATGCATCCAAGATAAACCCGGCCAAAGAGTTTCTCGGCAGCATCGCGCAACCGCTGCGAACACTTGTCAGAAATAAACAGGCCATATCCGATTGTGGGAAACTCCGCCATTTCCGGAATATCTTCACCTAGGGGCGTAGACTCACGGTGCATCGAATAACGCAGGCTTGCCCATAATTCGTAGCCTAACTCTGCCTGAATCGGGGGGTCGAAGCCGGATTCGTCGCCGTACTGCAGCATCTTAGGTTTCTGGCTTATTTCCTCTCGAAGGCGTACGCCGCACAAAGCCGCCACCAAATCGGCCAATTGAATGCCGTTCATTTCGTGTGATTTGCACAACTCCAATTGTTCGATACCAGTCGCCTCTCTAATGGATTGACGTTGATTCTCCTTCACTATCCCCTCATCCATATACACCGAAACTGCATCGGTACTCGAACACGAGCCCATCAAATTGGAAATGAACCAGGGCAGCTCGTCAGCTAGATTCCACCTCACGCTACTCGGCAATACAAAGACTCCCCACCGGCAGTTCCAGTTTACGTAACTCCTCATCTCGCCCCGTAGCTTCTGCGCACGATCATTCCCGTGCATCTTCTCCAGAGCGTGAAATTCTTCAGCTGTGTTGGACGCGAGAACACATGCCAAGTCATCCTGGGGATCAGACGGGCATAGCACATAGGCCAAGATTAGGAACCCGTACTGTTCGTGGACAGTCTCGTCTATGTAGATATTCATCGCTAACAATTAATATACTGCACACCTCGTTTCATATCACCAAACACAAAGCGAATGTTTTCTGTATAATTCAAACGGCTTATTTAGCATTGCCAAGGCGCAATATATCATTTTTCCAGTCCCTCAAGAAACCTCTTTAATTCATATATACTGAAAATTTTATCAATCGCACTCATCGGCATCTGATTTATGTAGTGGTTCAGTTTGCCAATATCTACGGTCAAAGGCCCACCCTCGGCTGATATCTGATATTTGGCATGAAACACCAGCTCATTCATAGACCCCAGGACACTGCGATTATTGGTTTTGGTGAATTCAATATTCCGGTTATCTTCAAGAAAGGTTTCGATATGTCTCTGCGGGAGCCCTTCTGCTAACAGACTTTTAAAAAGTCTTTGCCTGAAGATCTCTTCGAAATTTTGAAAGTCAGGCTTAGTCAGTCCGGTAACGATAAAGGAGTACAGTGTCCTGTCATGGGTAAATATGGCGCATTTTCTGCGCTCAACCAGAAAAATATTGGCATGCCAGCTATTCAGGTCATTAGGCGTTTGTGAAAGCTCGCCATTTTTGGCCTTTAATTCTGACAGCAGTTTTTTAGTGCACCGGATTATTGCCATAATCGGGAATTCCTGAAAAATTCACCTCAAATCCCCGGCAATACACCAAGCCAACCTGGAAAGTCGGATTCACTCCCTATTCCGCACCATTAAGCCGCCTTCTCAGTTTTCCGGAACATTTAAAGCTAACCACTCTGCGGGCATCCAAAAACATATCTTCATCGGTTGCCGGGTTTCTTCCTCTCCTGGGAGCCTTATCTTTTACCTGAAATTTTCCGAAGCCGGAGACAAGAACGTCTTCACCGTTTTCAAGGCTGTTCTTTATAATCTCCAGGAGGGTCTTGAAGAGTTCAGCGGATTCTTTCTTGGAAAATCCAAGCTCTGTGATTTGCGCGATAATTTCATTTTTTGTCAGGGTCATACGGTCTCCTGGCTTGGAGGGTGAACTTTTATCGGCTTCCCGGAAATGTTTGACAGGGCATGTTATCACCTCATGGTTTTAATGCCGGGTTAGGAACGGGATTTTCTTTCGGAGAACCAGCAGTAACCGGGACAAAAAAAATATGTAGAGTGTCTTTATGATACATGTATCCTGGAACTTGTCAATTAAAACTTGATTTTATAGGGAGTTATGAGGCATAAGGAAAAATTAAGGATGGCTTTTCATCCGGCTTGGAGGGCTGGTAACTGCTCTGGTAGAATCCTGGTACTTTTTTTAAAAATTGGCTGAATTTTTTGAACTCATTGAACCTATTGAAGGAAAGAAAAATCTTTATAATTGGCTGATTTTAAAGGTAAAGCCACGTGCATCAATGTTTCTGGTAGAATGGGGCCGGGAAAATTCGACTCCCGCCGCCTCCACCATTTTATTATTCAAAATTAAAAAAAATTAGTCTATTAAAATTCGGTTGGTAAAAACCCTCTAATATTACATCTGTGATACGCTTTATATTGCTTTGTTTCTGTTAACCCTCTGTTACAATCTGAAAAAAGTTTTAGTATAGGAGTTCAGAGCTCAACACTCCGGATATCTCGCCAACCAGGTGTCATCATCGCCCAACACTATAAACAAATCAAAAACCATTTCCTCAAACAACTCATTCAATTCCAAAACGGAGGCTCTTTCATAAGCACAACAGTTTTTTCTTTTATTTACCTCTGGAATTTATTATAAATATTTAAATTTTTGTATTAATACAGGGTGTAGGCATTGGGAAATTTAGCAAAAATACTGCAGGAAGAAATAGAAAGAATACAACCCTGGGGTATGAATGTAAAAGCCGAGTTCAAGTTATTATCCGCTGACCTTGAACAAACCTTAGGCTTTTCACCCAGAGTAGATTTACTTCTTGAAAAAGAAGATGGATCGCTTCGATATTGGATCGAATTTGAAATCAGTCGTGCTGATCCAGTTGCGAATCATACAAAATTTGCCACTTCCTGCCTGTTTCAACCTTTTTCGCCAAACAATGTATTTATTTCCATGTGTAGCAACCATGTTGCCCGGGGGCGAAGCAATTTGGGCGCCAGCACAATAGCTTTGATGCGTCACACAGGAATAACGGCATTTCAGACAACCCTCTTACCACAATTAGAAGCAAAAGAGATCAAAAGACTGAACCATATGTCCCTGGAGCAAATCAGAAATATTAAAATAGAAGTGGAACCTGAAATTAACAGAATTGCCCTTATTTCTGAATCACTAGCAAATCTTAAAGGAAGCAAGATTCATTTTGCAGCAAACCCTTTCGAAGTCTACCTTAATTTACGTAATTGGAATCTCGATATAAATAAAGAACGGTGCCAGGAAATTTGGAAGAAAAGAACAATCAAGTATTTTGTTTATAATCCCTGGACAAAACAGTTTGCCCCCAGCAAATTCTGTGCTTACACCATAGTACCTCAAATAACAAAAAATCCAAACCAGTACCAAAAGAACACTTTGGAAAATTTTTCCATGACAATACCCTTATATTCAGAAATAGATCAAAATGTCAGCATCTTTGACGGGCAAAAAGCCAGACTACATTTAACCAAAAATCTCGGATTTTCTTTAATCCACGCCAATGAGGATGAAAAAATAATCAAATACTTTAATGAATGGATGAGATCACTAGATAAGATATTAAATGTTGCTCAAGATGGACCTTGGTTTATAATTTAGCAAAATCGTCAAATACCTATCTGTTTTTCAATATAAAGTTCATGGTCTAACAGGAGTTTCGGAGATAGGCGGCAAAAAAAGCCGCGTATTGCCGTTTGGCGGGCCTTTATGCCGACACAGGCTGTAAGACCCCACCGGCGTCCACCCGGTGACTGAACGCGGATAGGACTTCAGCCTGGGTCTTACTGGGCGTCTCCATCTGCCGGGTCGGTTTACGATCCTTTTTTCTCAGGGTTAATACATAATCCTGAATCCGTGAATTTAAATGCCAAGTAGTGCCAAACTACGATTACCTTTATTCGATTTCAGCCGGAAAGGGCCTGCACTGCCCTTGCCGGCCTTAGCATCGGGGCAGGAAACAGCAATGAAAGCCACAATATACAAAATTTTCTATAAAAATGGCTGCGCTGGAAGCTACTCCCCCGTTTGCCTCAGGATTATTGGTTTCTGCTTTTTTATGGATCTGCTCTTACGCCGCTTGCAGGCGTTTCAGCAGCCCGGAAAAGAATTCATACCACGGCCTCGGACAGGCGAGCTGCAGGATGAGGCGACGGGAGTGCCGGATAATTTTCCCACACATATAAACGATGCTTCGCATGATGGTCTTCATGCGGCGGCGTGTTGCCTTTTTCAGCCCCAGCGCCTTGGCATAGACCATGTCCTGGTCAATGACTTTGAACATGTTGTAAATGAGCATCCCCATTTTCAGGAACGCACTGTTTACCGCGAATTTGCCGGAAGGCAGCCTTTCCATATCCATTTCCGTCTTAAACTCTGCGTGATATTGCTCGCTTGTGCCCCGCTGCCGGTAGGCCTTCAAAACCTCTTCTTCTGCTGCATCAAGGCTTGTCCATGCCGAGAAAACGATTGTCTCCGGCGTCCACAGGAGTTGCCCGTCTTTGCTGCGGATTTCGGTTACTTCAAAAACCATGCGGACCGGATCTTTAATTCCTTCAACCGTCCGGTACACGCTGCCCTGGTAGACTCTCTTTTCCTTTGTCTGCTTAACAAGGCGGCCATATTGCTTTGCAGTCTGAAGCCATTGCGCTTCTGTTTCTTTGCGCAGATTATGCTTGACGATAAACCCGGTGTTCGCCCTTTTATCCAAAAGCCTGAGAAGATCTGCACTGTCAAAGCCTCCGTCGGCTACCAGCAGGAACGGGGCATCAACGAGCTGGTGGGCGTAATCCAGGCTCTGATCAATAAATTCGGTGGTTCCGGCAGTAAAAGAATGGGCGCTTCCTTCCCGGAGTTGGGCATTGATCATCCATCCACCGCCAAGATGAGCAAATATGGGGGCAAAGCCGTATCGACGATCATAAGTTGGGGCGCTTCCCTCCTTTTTCGTGTCGGAATTGTCAAAGATGGTTACATCAACATCCATACGTACCCAGGAATGGTCTCCAATGCGCGTATAATCGGGATTTACACCCATCTTTCTGCCAAGATCAAGGGCACACTCATGAATACGCTCTTCAAATCCGGAACAGGAACTCATGTGCTCAAACCGCTGCCTGAGGATTTCTGCAGATGGTATCCGGTTGATACCGAGGGCGTTTTGAAAGAAAGAGTCCTGCGTAAACTCCTTTATATGGTCAAAATCGGTTTTGCCCTGGGCAACCAGGCCGCAGAGGCCTCGAAGAATGTCCGGATCGGAAATTTGAGGTTGTTTCATCCCGGTAATACCCAGGCATGCATTGTCAAGGCCGCTGATGCGGGCCATCTCGCCAATCAAAGAGAGTCCGGCATGACCTATAGAAGCTTCACTGGCATGGGCAACCGAATCGATCTTCATGCTCATCTACCTCCTTCACCTGGTTGGTGAAACATTAGATCTGATCAAGATGAGCATAATATACCGTAATAATAACCATTTTTCAATATTAGAATGTTTTAGGTTTCACGGATTCAGGACATAATGCAAATGCCGCATGTCATCCATGACGTCTTCGGCGGTCCGATGGATGCCATGGCTGGCCAAGGGCAGATACCTGATCCCCAAAAACTAACATGGGGGTGGTCAAATTTGCGTTATCACACCTGGTCAATTTTGGGTTGTCATAACGACCCTCTGCCCAGTGTGCTTATAAATGGGAAAACAGCAAAAGGCAAACCTTTGCATGTTGTGGCCGCTATTAACATTGAAGATCAACAACTGATCATTATTACCGCCTATGAGCCGGATCCCAATTTATGGTCAGAGGATTATAAACGGAGGATTTAAATGAAATGCGCAATTTGTAGAAACGGGATGACCCAAAAAAGCTATACCACTGTTGTACTTGAGCGAGATCAAATGACCCTTGTTTTTAAACAAGTACCGGCAGATATTTGCGAGAATTGTGGTGAAGAATATATTTCTTCGGAAACCAATGAAAAATTATTAAAGTATGCTGAAGCCGAATACGAAAAAGGCGTTTCTCTTGAGTTACTTAATTTTGCGGCATAAAAATATTCAAATTTTTTGTTTGTTTCACAGTGATTTTTACTGAAAGGAAGGAGTTTATAAAATCCAAATAGTCGGTAAACGGTCGGCAAAATTCGACGCACAAAATTGTGGCCAAATTGCGCCTAATATTGCAGATTTGCTTTCATTTTCTAAGGATTTTTACAAGCTATCCCGCATCCGTTTTTCTTCTGAGACCAAAATCATTTTTGCCAATTTGAAGTCGATTCCGAATTTTATTGGGGTAGTATAAATTGGCCATAGCGTATTTTCTGGTCCGATAATACCCTATTGAACCCTTCCATACCTCTTTTGATAGCCCTTAATTCTAAACACCTGTGCCGTTGTTTCTTAAAAAGCTTGTTGACATTAAGGATGATGCCAGATATTCTTAATTCGCGAATTGCGAATAGAAAATATAAAGATTTAGGGATCAAGAGCAATGCTTTTAAAGCCCCAAGACATTTTGGTCATGCTCAAACTGATTTCGATAAAAGAGGCGCAGTGGACGTATAATCAACTGGCAGTGAAACTCGGCATGAGCCCGTCAGAAGTGCATGCGGCTGTTAAGCGCGCCTTACGGGTGCATTTGGCTATCGCCATTGGAGATGGCATTCAGGCCAACCGAAGTGCTCTTGAAGAATTTATCATTCACGGCATAAAATATGTTTTCGTTCCGGAACGAGGCGAAATGACGCGCGGCATACCAACGATTTATGCAGTAGACCCGCTAAAGGCCCTTCTTGCTGGAACTGATGAACCACAGCCCGTTTGGCCGGATCCGATGGGAGAAACGCGGGGTTCATCTTTTTCACCATTGTATAAATCCGTCCCCAAGGCCGCCCGAAACGATAAAGCATTATATGAACTACTGGTGCTGGTTGATGCAATCAGGGGCGGACGGGCAAGAGAACGGGAACTGGCCATCAAAGAAATCAAACGCAGGTTCGGCAAATGACCATAAAATCACATCCGAACATTGAAATCCTTGAAAATGCCTTATTGCTATTGGGGTCGCTGGCAGATGAAATGGTATTTATCGGTGGGTGCGCTACCGGCCTGCTTATCACTGATCCTGGAGCAAATCCAATACGGGCAACCATTGATGTGGATGTATTGGTGGAGGTCTCATCGCTTGTAAACTATCATGCATTATCGGAAAAACTCCGCGCCCGAGGATTTATCGAGGATGCCAGTCCAGGGGCACCCATATGCAGATGGATGCAGGAAAGTATAATTTTAGATGTTATGCCGACTGCTTCCGATATCCTTGGTTTTGGCAATAGTTGGTATTCCCCGGCATTTGGTGCATCCAAATGGATTAACCTCCCTTCGGGAGCTAAAATACGTATTTTGCCGGCCCCTTATTTCCTTGCTACAAAATTTGAAGCTTTCGATGGACGGGGAGAAGGGGCTTTTTTATTAAGCCTGGATATGGAAGACATCATTTCCGTCTTAGATGGCCGGCCAGAAATTATTGAAGAGGGAAAAGGTGCTGAAACTGAATTGAAACAGTATCTCAAGGATCGTCTGGCAGGTTTATTGAAAAATCAAAATTTCATAGAGGCATTGCCCGGTCATTTGCCTCCGGATTCAGCAAGTCAAGCGCGAGTTGATTTAATCATTTCAAGAATAGAAAAAATGATTGAACTTTGCAGTGAATGACGCCCTTCTGCTGCTTACATATTATTGTGGCCAAACATAATGACGTCAAATGATGCATAATGATAAATAATGACAAAGGCAGAAAAAAATGCTTTTTTAATATTTATTTAATTATCTGTAATATTTATTAATTAATATTATAATTGCTGTAAACCCTCATGGGTTCGACTCCCGCCGCCTTCACCATTTCGCATGATTAAAGATAAAAGTTTTTAATTATAGATACGAAGGACTTCAGCGCACTTCTCTTTCGTATTGGTAATTAATGGAAACGTTCCGTCGGCCAGGGCCTGCTTGTCAATAGCGGCTTGGTTTCTTTGTCATTTGAGTTCATATGTGATTTCCGTGTGCTCTTTGTAAATGCTGTTCGGCCCGGGCTTGCCGGCACCGACTTTTTTCGGGTAAGTGTCTTTGTGCTCGAGGATTTCGATATCGAATAAGCCTTTGGTATTTTTTATCGCCTTAGCGACCGCGGCCTCGATTTGCTTGCGGGTTTTGAGTTTGTAGCGGTTGAGCTTGCCGGCAAGTTCGGCTAATTCGGTTTCTGCTTTATCAAGCCGGCGCTCTCGGGTCTTTTGATCCTGTTCGGCTTTGGCCGTGCTCAAGACCCAGATGAGCCGATAGCCTTTTTCTGTGGGGCCGACCTCAAATGTATAGAAGCTGTGCTGTTTAGACGGCTTGCGATTGTCGGCGACGCTATAGCCAGCTGCCAGTCAACTTCGCCGTTTTCGAGCTGTTGCTGAAAAGGCTTTAGTATGGAGCGGTTCTTGGGCACCACGGTTATGAAAAAACCGCCATTGATATGGATATGATCCAGGTTGTCTTCGCTGCAAAGCTTGCAGTCGGCTATATAGATAAAGTCGACCCGGCCCGGCATCTGTCTCAGCTCTTCCCAGTTGGGGATATGGGTAGTGTCGTCAGCCTGGTTGCCGTCAAAAAGATTGAAGGTTAAAGGCACATGGCCGTCATCGGTGATATTGAGGCCAAATACAAGCTGACGGCAGTCCGGTCGGAAATCTTTGTTAGGCTTTATGCTTTTAACAGTGTCCATATACCTATGCCTATGAAGCCAATTCCCGCAATGTAATGCAGATGTTTCTCACTGATATATTGCGAAATGATGCCGCCAGCGAGAACACCGATACCTGAAGCCAAAACTAACGCTAACGAAGCCCCGACAAATACAGTCAGCTTGCTTACTTCTTTATCTGCGGCAAATAACATTGTGGCTAATTGAGTTTTGTCTCCAAGTTCAGCGATGAATACAGCGGTAAATACCGTAAGCAATACTTTATATTCCAAATTTGTTTTCCTCGATTCGTTTTTGAAGCCTAACCAGTTATTGTACGGGTCCGTATATTAAGTGATATGTGATGTTATGCGACAAAAGATACATTCCAAAATCTCAGGCTACATACTTGCCAAATATCTGGAAATAAATTCGTCTGGCGAATCCTCCCGTATCTTGTTATCGCTCATAAATACAATAGAACATTTAAAAAACGCATGGCTCATAGTCAAGGAAACTTGGATTACTCTTAAATATCATAGGTTTTTTAAATAGAAAAGATATCCTTCAGGAAATAAGTTTGACCACAATCAGGGATATTTATCACTGTATGCGGCTTTAAAACGAATTTCTATCAGAAATGGACCCTGAGGGCCAAGAGAGGGGATCTATTTTCTAATATTTTGATTTTAATGGATTATAAAATTGGTTGCGGGTTAGAGATGCGGGTATATCTTATAACACATTGAAATTATATAAAATAACATGGTGAAGGCGGCGGGAGTCGAACCCATGCCCCCATCCGTACGAAATGGCCAATTTTGACAGAAATAACAAATAATTATGAATACTTAAAAAAAACGCCACTTTCTGCCTTTTGTCATTATAAATCATCAAAAATCATTACCGATCACTGTAAAGATCCACAAAAATATCCACAATATGATAATCGCAGGAAAATCGATTTTTAATGCCGGCTGGCCTGAGAAGGCATATAATTTCAAGCGGAATTAACTTCCAGATCTTCAATTATTCGTTTTGTGGTGTGCTCAAGATTTTTCAATATACTTATCGCAGACAATGAAAATTGCTTCTTCGTTTACATCAAAATAATGTGTTGACATTTTCAAGTTGCTTGATAATTTTACCTATAGATATGAATTAATATAGATTTTATTGTCATGCCATCCAAAAACATTGCCAGCAAAGGTTCCCGTTTTGACAGGGCGGTTGAGATTTTTAAGGATCACGGGGGTGTGCTGCGCACGGCACAAGCACTTCGCGCAGGCATCCATCCCGGAACACTTTACGCTTTGCGTGATTCGGGCGTTATAGAAAGGATGAGCCGGGGGCTGTATCGTCTTGCAGGCAACCAGCCATTGGGCAATCCCGATTTAGTAGGTGTCTCAGCCCGGGTTTCTGCAGGAGTTATCTGCCTTATTTCCGCACTGTCTTTTCATGGACTTACCACCCAAATTCCCCATGAAGTGCATGTTGCGCTTCCGTACGGAGCGGAGGAGCCTCGTTTGGAATACCCACCGATTAGAACCTATCGGTTCTCTGGGCAGGCGTATACCGAGGGAGTGGAAATCCATGACCTTGACGGTTTTGCAGTGCGCATCTACAGTCCGGAAAAGACACTGGCCGATTGCTTCAAATTCAGAAACAGGATGGGGTTGGATACAGCAATTGAAGCGATTCGCTTTTACAAAGAACGCAAACAGGTTGATCTGGAGGCGCTCATGCATTATGCGGCCATTTGCCGGGTAAACAGGATTATACGCCCTTATCTGGAGGCGCTTTTATGAATACGGAAAATCTCAAAAACGTCTCTGCATCGGTGCATCAGCGGCTTCTCAACAAGGCCAGAAAGTCTTCACGACCATTTAATGAGCTTTTGCAGCATTACGCAATTGAGCGGTTTCTTTACAGACTTTCCATGTCTCCTTATGCGGATCAGTTTTTCCTAAAAGGGGCCCTCATGTTTTCGGTATGGAGAGGGCAGTGGACACGGCCCACAATGGATATCGATCTTCTCGGCAAAATTGACAATAGTTTGGAGACGATTGTTGCCGCCATAAAAGGGGCCTGTGAAGTGGTAGTTGAAGAAGATGGCATGTATTTTAACCAAGAGACCGTGAATGCTGAAAGAATCGTTGAGGACACCTTATATGAAGGCGTGCGTGTCCGCATTCAGGGCTTCCTCGGCAACGCTCGGATAAATATTCAGGTGGCTATTGGATTTGGAGATGAGATTGTGCCAGAACCTTATAGGAAGAATTCAACTTTTTGGAGAAATGGAGTGCTTCTTTAAAATACCATACAAACGCGAACGGGAGAGGCCCGAGATCCTGCAGGCCTCATTGATGCTGCCCTTGGTATAGGCTATGAGTTCTTTAAGATACTGCCTTTCTGCCTCATTAACAGCGGCCTCCCGCCGTTCCTGAAGAGTGGGAAGAGGATTTTCCTGCTGTGAATCAGCAAATTGTAGAAGTTCACCCTCCTCCTTTTCCTCCTCTCCTACCTGGCTGCGCTTTACCTTGATGCGGATCTCCGGGGGCAAATAATTGGAGAATAATGTGGGCCTTTCGCCTGCAATTGCAACAGCACGCTCAATCGCGTTGATCAGCTCCCGCACGTTGCCGGGCCAATCATATTCGAGAAGGGTTTCAAGGAATTCTGATGAAAATCCCTTAATATCTTTTCCGTGCCGCTTTGAAACTCTTGTCAGGTAATGATAAGCTAGTTCCTTTATGTCCTCAGGACGCTCCCTCAAAGGAGGCAGGACAATCCTGAAGGCTGAAAGCCGGTATAAAAGATCCTTGCGGAACTCCCCTTTTCCTGCCATGTCATCAAGGTCCCGGTTAGAGGCAGCTATCAGCCTGAAGTCGCTCTCAGTCTCTCTTACGCTTCCCACCGGCCTGAACCGCCTCTCCTGGATTGCCCTCAGGAAGGATGCCTGGATAGAGAAAGGGAGCTCGCTTACTTCGTCGAGAAAAAGCGTACCTTTGTCAGCCTGCTTGATGAGCCCTGTCTTTGATTTGTCAGCACCTGTAAAAGCCCCTTTTTCGTGGCCGAAAAGCTCGCTTTCAACAATGGTCTCAGGAAGGGCGGCGCAATCGACAACCACAAAACTTTTGTCAGCGCGCGGGCTGTTCCGATGAATAGCCAGCGAAAAAAGCTCCTTGCCCGTGCCGGTTTCGCCGCAGACCAGCACATTCGCATCGCTGGAGGCGGCCTGGGCCAAAAGGTCCAGGCATTCCTTCATCTTGGGGTGACTTCCTACAATATCCTCAAGATCAAGCGCTGTGGGCCTGGCCTTGGATCGGCGCTCCCTTCGGTACTGAAGTGCCCGCTCAAGCGGAAGGTGGATTTCGTCGATGGAAGCGCTTTTCTCTAAATAGTCCCAGGCGCCGTGCTTAATAGCAAGCTCCGCACCATCAACATCCCCGAAACCCGTGAGGATAATCACCTCCGGATTTGAGGGCGTTCTCTGGATATCAGGCAATATATCCAGCCCGCTTCCGTCAGGCAGCCGCACATCAAGAAGCACCACGTCAAAAGAACGGGAATAGGCCGTCTCAAGCCCTTCTTTGCGGGTAAAAGCACAGGCAGGGGTATAACCCATGTCTCTCACTACATTGGATAATGTGGAGCAGATGAGCTGATCATCATCTATGATAAGTATATCGGTCATTATAAAAACTGCAGCAGGTATTATGATTCTATTATCCGCCTGATGATCCGGGCCATTTCTTCGGTATTAAAAGGCCTCATGAGGAATTGCCTGACCCCTTCCTCTCTGGCCTTGTCCCTGTCAACCGTCCCATTAAAACCGGTACACAGTATAATCGGGATACCTTTGCCCTATCTCTTTATAAGTTTTTTTTCCCGGCCCATCAGGCCCCCTTATTAACGTAACAACCCCATCCCGCAAGACATATGGTTATAGTGAGTTAAAGATAAATTTAATATAATCCCTGGCTCGCAGCAATGCTACCCCAACTCCCTTGGACCAACAGCTCATATTCTTCCGCTACGCCCGTCGTCACAGGCCTCGTCATCATCGGAAAACCGGTGATGCTCGGAAAACTCAGGCGCCTTGGCACAGACTTCAGCATCATATGAGACCGTCGTTCCGCCTACTGCTGCCTGCCCGGATCCGATTTTTGAGCCTTCCAGATGGTTTAGCGCGTTGTCATAGTCAGGCTCTTCGGTTACCTCAGGAACAAGCTGAGTATAGACAACTTTCCCTTCTTTATCTGCAATCACAATTGCCCTTGCCAGCAGCCCCGCCATTGAGCCGTCCGTCATGCGAAGGCCATAGTCCCTTCCGAAGTCCATGCTTCGCAGTTCGGATAACGAAATCACGTTTTCAATGCCTTCGTCGGTATTAAACCTGACATGTGCAAAAGGCAGGTCCCGCGATATGCAGAGCACTTCTGTATTTTCGTATCTTGTTACAGCATTGTTAAACCGCCTTACCGATTCCGCACAGACCGGAGTTTCAACGCTTACAAAAATGTTTAAGACCAGGTTCCTGCCCCTGAACTCCGATAGAGAAAAATCCTTAAAGTCTGTTCCTGTAAGCAAGAAGTCCGGTGCAGGACTGCCTATCTCGGGCAGGCTGCCGTATGTATTAACCGGTTTACCTTTTAATGTAATTTCAGTCATTGCATTCCTCCCGGGGATAAATAACCCCTTTTTCGGATTAAAATTATTATAAATCCAACCACCCGTATATTTCCTTTACTTGCCTGCCTTTCAGCAGGTATAATAAAGGTGTTAAGCTGAGCGTTTTAATTTTTTAAAGATTTAATTTTGACAATCTCGTAAAAAGTCGATTTTAGGATGGCAAAGTAAAAAGTTCAAGATCAAGGCGCGCAAAATCCCGAGGAATGCAGCGTACTTAGCTGTACGTGAAATTCCGAGGGATGCAGCGCAACACA
>Ga0209943_1000070_pt1 | contig 65742 bp, 75 predicted proteins | sample SalPonR1_B_D2_MG_FD_185698 | JGI IMG/M metagenome (GOLD analysis project Ga0209943, IMG submission 185698) | Salt pond soil microbial communities from South San Francisco under conditions of wetland restoration - Salt Pond MetaG R1_B_D2_MG... ... | reverse complement strand
ATAATAAATAATAAATAATAAATAATAAATAATAAATAATAAATAATAAATAATAAAATAATTAAATAATTAAATAATTAATTATTAAATTATTAATAATAAATAATAAATAATAATTACTTTGTTACATTCAAAGTAATTATAAAAAAATAATACTAGAATATTTTTTCAAAGTTATATTATTTCTAAAAATGATTTATAATCTATTTTATTCAAAATATATTTTTTTAAAAATGATTTATAATCTATTTTATTCAAAATATATTTTTAGTTTTTATAATCCAAAATATTATTTTACTTTGTTTTTTTATTTTAACTACAGGTTATAATTCCTTCTTAATATAATAATTTGGTAGTGTTCCAACTTATTATTCTTTTTTTGCATTTTATATTTCATGAGGACATCTAGGTATCACTTTCTCAAAATATTCGGGTTCGTTTTTTTCCACAAAATCTATTACATCTGGTAAAAAAAGTGGTTCAGCTTTTATATTTGATGCGGATGGTTGATGATTCGGAGCTAATTTTATTTCTCGACATTTATCATCATTTATACATTCTATCATTTTTCCTCCTCGACTTGAATCATATATTATCTCCCTACTTACTTTGTTTATTTGCATTGTTTTTTTTCTTTTATTTGGACTTCTATTAATTTTTATATGTTTTACATTAGGTTTACTGCGATTATGGTGTTTCTTTTCTATTTCTTTGATTAACTGTCCTTTATTTTTGCGACCCAGAACAATTCCCAAACTTTTTGCCATTTTTTTTATTTCTGGCAATTTATATTGGTTAAGGGGGGACTTTTTTGTTTTGGATTTGCTAGTTTGATTTTTTTTAGGAGGCATTATTGTATATAAGTTTTATATATAATAGTATTAATTAAAATGAGATTAATAAAGATGAACCCACCGAAGGTATCTATATAACAAGATAGGAAAATAGTTTTCTTTATTATGATGTGGTAGTATAGGTTAGGCTCAAATTTGGAATTTCGATTGTTATATTGGGAAAACTATTTCCTTGTCCTAAATCTGATGAAATACTCAAATTTAGAGGGGTTATTTGAAGTCTTGAAAGAAAAGGGTTTCCGATGGGAGCTTCAATAATTTTTATCATATCTTGGCTAGCTAAACTTGGTTCTATCTCAGCTGGTGGAGGACTAGATGTTACTAGAGTTGTAGCTAAACCAGGTGCGGGTAAACTGATATTGGGGATTGTCAAAGTTACTGTATTACCTAAACGCTGATAACTAATTTCTGTTGGGCTATTTGTTACTCCTTGTTGCCAATTAGTTGACCAAGTACCTATTATAGGACTTGTTCCGGGTGGTCCTTGGATTCCTGGTTCACCATTTATACCAGGAGGACCCGCTGGTCCTTGTGCTCCTTGCGGACCATCTAATCCAGTTGGACCCTCTGGACCTGGTACACCTATTGGTCCTGGTTCTCCTGCTGGACCTTGAGATCCTTGTGGACCACCTTGCCCTGTTGGACCTATCGGTCCCTGAGGACCTGTCGGGCATAATGGACCATATGCACCTTGAGGTCCTTGAGAACCTTGAGGTCCCACAGCAGGACATATGGATGCTGGCCCTTGTGCTCCTGCTGATCCTTGAGCACCCTGTGGTCCAGTAGGTCCAATAAGACCGGTTAGACCAAGAAGATAAGCACTACCAGTAAGACCAATAAATTCAGGGAAGCAATTAAGGACTTGATAAGAGAGAGCATGTTGAAAATTAGGAGCCACAAAAAATGGAGCTATCCTAAATTGATATATTACCATCTCATTTTTACTCCCATAATCACAAAATAATATACCTGCTCTTGTCGTTGTACTTTGGGCTATAAAATGAACTCCATAAAAAGTTCTATTTGGAGGAGGAGGATAAAATTGATGATCTTCCCTACTTACTAAACGTTCATTCGGATCTATTGACTCCACATAAAGTATCCCTCGTGAACCACGAATCAATTTTGCCTCCACTTCCAAATAATATTGGTTACCAGGAATAGTAGTTAAATTAACATAAAAACCAGGACTACCATGAGTAGTTTGTGGATCAGAAGACAAAACAGCTTGATGTTGTCCAGGATTATCTGCACATAAAATAACTTCTAATTTACCATTATGGTTGGAATGAAGACCAGCACCTTGATGAATAAATAAATTAAAAAAACTACAATCGTGTATTAGAAAAGTTCCTCCCATATGCAATTAGTTTAACAATATATATAATATTAAAAAACTTTTTATAGCATGCAAAAAATATAATGTTTCTACAAAGTTAATTAATAATATTAACTCACTCATTTATTACATTTATTCATAAAATTTTAATGCTTCGGTTAAAGTCATGGGTGGTAGAGTTTCACTAAAGCCATTTATACACAATTCAGGATAAACTCGATCCAGAATAATCGAATTCGGATAAATTTCAAGCACATTTTTTTCATATTCTTTCACCACTATTTCTATTGCACCCGAATTCACATCTCGATCTTTATCCAACTGTTTTTTTAATTCTTCTGCATCTGATTTTGATTTAAAATATCCCATCGCATAAGTATCTGGATCACCCAATTTCCAACGATCTTGATCTCTAATCGAATATAGACCATAGTTAACACCACATTCATCACGAGTTTCATTTGGATAATCCGCCGGGATATTCTCTTTCTTTTTAACAAGAATTGCATAATAATACATATTATTAGTCATTGGTATATAAGGCATATTGGTATGATTTAAATAATATTTTTAGAAAAGCGAGTATTTATTTATAATGACATGTAAATTAATCAATTTTTTTTCGAGATATCATATAACGATTATAAGCAGATATATGCCCTGGTTTTAAATGCATCTCTGACATCTTTTCATAAGTTATAGTTCCATCATCTTGAGAATAATAAATACGGTTAATTAAACCATCTAAACTTTGAAGAGTAAAAATACAATGAGCACATGGTCTACTATTACGAATGTCACCACTAGAAGTAACACGAATTACTAATATATCATACTTTTTTCTCCTAGGAGGAGACTTCGATTTAAATTTGGGGGCCCCATAAGGCATAATGCTCGGCTTTTTCATCATATTGAACTTTAAGCTGAGATACTTTTTTTGACTTCTTATGACGTCCTTGGTAAATATAACGCTTTTGTCCATGAAGAACAGCCGAGATTTCAGCATGACAACTATAATAATTATTACCGCTCATCCCTATACTCTTACTATTATACCCTATATTAACTGGGCATTTTTTTTCACCCTTCTTGAATAGAAAAGCTACATGCTGGCTCTGACGAAGATCAGAAAGCTTAGCTAATTCTATACTACGAGGTATGTGACGTTCCATTATATAAAAGGAAAAATAAGAAAAAATTCTATAGAATTATAAATGAATTTTTCAGAAATATTATCTAAATGTAATTATTAAATCAATTTATTTTTAATCTATTCTTTTACTTCCCAAAGTCATAATTATTCCTTCTCTTAATTCTTTCTATTCATCATATTCATATATCTTTCCCAATCACATATTTGTTTATTTATATTTTGATAAACTATTGTATTAAGGGGGGTTATTTTTGTATCAAAATCATCAGATAATTCTTTGAAATATTGTAAAACTATTAATTTTATTTTAATGTGATTGAGAATTATTTTGTCCGAAAAAAATTTATTTGGCATTTTTTTTAATAAGTTCTCATCTGGTGTTTTTTCCATTAAAAACGTATACCATTCACATGGATAATTATTATTTTTTCTATAATCATCATAATAAGGTGGAAAATATGAGTCATTCAAATGAGTATGATATATATTTTTATATTTTAGATTCCACAATGATTCTAATTCTAAAATTCTCTTTTCTTCAATATCATTTCTCTCATCAAGATCATTAAGAAAGTCTATTTTCTTTACTAATATCAATGAGAAGAAAAAATTATCTAAATCACCTACGAAACCAACTTTACTTAACTCTATGAGTTCTTTTATTTCATCCATTTAATCTCAAATATTTTATTATTAAATAGGCCTTAAATCAATTTTTTCTTCCAACTTATCCTTTTAGGTACTTAATAATCTATTAATATATTGACTCTTATTATATGTCCATCCCTAAAATAATACATCAAATATGGTTGGGACCTAATCCTAGACCCAAGTTTTGGATGAAAACTTGGTCTCAAGATTATTTAACTGCTTTTCCTGAATGGCAATATAAACTTTGGACTGAAACTGAAATCCAAGCCTTAGGATTAATAAATCAAAAAATCTATGATTTATATCAAAAAAGTAATAATCCTATGAAATGGGCTGGAATGGCTGATGTTGTTAGATATGAAATTTTAGATAGGTTTGGTGGTGTTTATATCGATTCTGATAGCATCTGGGTTAATCGACGAGATTTAAGTATTTTATTAGATCAATGTCAAGAAAGTGGTAAAGAAGTTTTTGCCGGTTGGGAACCTGAACAATCTTATTTAGCTACCGGAGTTTTAGGTGCTATACCCCGTAGTTCAGCCATGAAAAAAGTTATTGAAATCCTACCTAGACGATGTAAAAATCATGGTCTTAAAATGCCTTATATTTCTGTAGGTCCTTTATTATTTAATAAGGTAATTGAAGAAGTGAAGGTGTTTCCTGCTAAATATTTTTATCCAGTATATTGGCATCGAAAGAATATGGGTATGACTAAAATTGAACTTACTCAAGACGACCTTTCAAAACTAAGTCCCGAAACTTTTATGTACCAATTTGGATATACTACCCGTCAATTAACTAATAATGTAAATAAAAAATTAGGTATAAATAATGTTAAGAAAAAAAATGGAAAAAAAAAGCATGGAAAGAAAAAAGGAAAAAATAAATAATTATCCTGGAAGATAATATATATTCATCCTCTTAATATTAAATGACTGTCACTCTAGTCATCTTTATAATTGGAAGTTTATTTTTATTATTATTAGCCATTGGCATTATCTTTATAAATTGGAATGCGATTGCAGGATTATTTAGTAATGAAAATGATATGAAAGAGGAGAAAGAAGTGGAAGTCAAAGGAGAAGATATAAAATTTACAATTTATGACTGTCATGGAGCCAATTTTAAAAAAATTTTTAATGATCCTAAATATAATCAATCTTGTCCTAATGATTCCGATTTTGTATGGAATCCCAATAAGTCTTGTGATCGCGATGAACTTATTAAATTAAGAGCAGAGGGGGAATTTGGTTCTAATGAAGGATGTCCTGAGGGATATTCAATGATTGAAGGACCTGAATTAACAGGACAAAAGTGTTTAAATGATAAGAACCAATGGGGTTTTAAATGTTATCAGAGAAGAAACTATTATAATTATAATCCAAAAACAGATCGACATGATAATAGAAAAGGTATTGATTGTTGTTTGGGTAAGGTATCGGCTACAGAATGTTCTGGAGGGTTTTGTCCAGGTTCAGCCGTATGTAATAATATTTTAAAGAATATTTGTGATAAAAAATATTATCAAGACGAAGCTAAATGTTTGGAATTTTGTAGCAAAACCCAAAGTGGTTTCCCTATCCAACTTCCAGTACAAAAACAAATTGATGCCGCCAAGGATTTAGGAATATATAACGTAATTATTGAGAGAAAATAATTAAAAAAGATAATATCAAATCAAATAAATTATGTTGTTTTGTAATATATTTGATTTTCTATATATAATATGAGTTGTACAAATGTTTTAGGTTTAATTACTATGGGAGATTGTTCTGCTACTACCGAGTCAGTTTCCAAACAAGTCAATGAAACTGTCAATAATGTTATGACAGACGTATTAGTGTCCCAAATGAGTAAAAATAGTGCAGATATTGAACAAGTTCAAGAAATCAGAGCTAAAGCCGGAATAGGTAATATTGATATAAGTGATATTAATTTAAAACAAGAAGCATTTTTAAAATTTGAAAGTTTCGAAAAATCTATTACTCAAAATGAAGTTGATAATATGATCACTTCTATTGCTGATCAATTAGCTGAAAAGGCTGCTGAAACTATACAAAGTCCTGGTGGAGCTAAAGCTAGCACAGAGTCTACCACTGAGATAAAAAATATTATGACTACCACTTTAAAAAATTCTATCAAAGTAGAACAAATTAGTGAATGTATTGCTAGTGTCAATCAAAAACAAAGAATTGTTACTGGTACTGAAGTTGGTGATATTAGTATCAAAGGTATTAATATGGAACAACATGCAAAAGCTATTGCAAGTTGCGTTGGAGAAAAAGTGACGGAGACATTAAACAAAAACGAATCTCTCCAAAAAGCTGTTCAAAAACTTGATGAAGATCTCAAAACTACATCTAAAGGACCCTTCGATTTTTTAACTGACATCTTCGGTAATTTGACAACTTTGGCCATTGCAGGTGGAGTAATATTGGTTGTTTTAATCCTTCTGGGTGGAATTGGGTTTTTAATTTTTACTAACATGGGTGGTATCGAAAAAGTTGGAGCTGTCACTGGACAATCTACTATCCCTGGAACTGGTATGGCTACTGGATATACTCCACAAACTGGTTATACACCTGGCTATAGTTCTGGATATAGTACTGGCTATACACCACAATACAGTTATAGTCCAGGACAAGTAGGATATGGTTTAGGAAAATTAGAGCCAAGTTTTTGGGCTAAAATGACACAAAGTACTTATCCAGTTTTGTCTCGATTCTTTAATATTTTGAAATAAAAAAACATACATAAAATAAAAAAATTATATTTTTATGACTTTGAAAAAATTATTATATTATTATTGAAATTTAATATAATAACCTACATTCAAATTTTAAAATGAATCATTCAGATATTATTCATATTAATGAATCATTAACTTTTCTTAAATTATTTTTAGAACACCAAGTTAGTGATCTTCACTCACACATTGATCATCTAGATATTAATCAAATTAGTTCTTTTCCTTATAAAATTCAAACCAGTATTGATAAAATCATTGAATTATTATACCAAAAAAAGAAATTAGTTGTACAAAAGAAGGAAGAAATTAATAGTTTGTAGGGAAAGTTGTATTTATTTTCCGAATTACAAATTCTACATTTACTCCGAAATGATCCGAATAAGGGTGTGATTTATTTGATACACCTAATAGTTTCATCTTACTTATAACGACTTCAAATTCACTTTTGGGAGGTCTTTGAAAAAGATAAAGAATCCTATCTGCTCTAAAACGATATTTCCCTTGAGCATAACGATTTTGTGAAGGATCATAGGTATATTTAAGTGATTGTGGACTACCCATTTCTTGGAAACTATCTTGGAATTTAATAGTTTTAATTAGACTTTCTACGGGTTCAGTATCTTGATAAATATTAAGATCACCCAAAAGAATGCAATTTTGTATGTTTTCTGATTTCAAGATTTCCCGAATAAAATCCATTTGGTTATTCCGAACTTTCGCATTTTCTTTCAATGATTCCAAATGAGTATTCATTATATGAAATTCTGCCTGGTTTCGTTTTTGTTTTACCTTACACATCATTAATTTTCTTCCCATTTGTGTCTCTGGATAATCATAATAAACTAAACTTTCCTCATCTAACTCCAATGTCTCCTTTTTTATTGCCATTACATTCGCATAAGGTACAGGTGGATCCCCTAATGTGTCAAATAAGTAGTAATATGGTGATAATTTGCGACGAATTAGAGTATAAGTAACGGGGGTAACTTCTTGAAAGCCGATGATATCAGGAATAGATTTTTTAGAAAGTAATGATTTCATTAATTGATTAGTTCTTGTTTGAAGTTGGTGTTCCCCAAACCACAAATTATATGTAATTGTGGATAATTTCGCTATATCTGGCGATACTTTATTTGATCTACGAACTACTTTCAATTTAGGTTCTATAACTTGTGAAGTATACTGATTAGGGTTGATAAAAGTATCTTCAGCAGGTTGATCATAATCATGTGAAAGTGGGTAATTTTGGGAACTAAAATCAGAAAATATTTCAGGCAAAGTTTCAGGCATCGCTATATCTAATTGTTCTATACTATCACTTTGGGAAAAATCATCAGTTTCTTCCTCGTCTTCTGGTGGTGGTGGTGGTGGTTGAAAATTTGATTCTGATTCTGATACCGATTCAGAGAAATTATCTTCACTCTCTCCATTTTTTTTTGAAGATTGACTACCTTCTGAAGATTCTGATAAACCTTGGCGACTATTTTTTTTTTGTGAAAGCAGTGATATTGTATTCTTTTTATTATTGCTCCCTTTAGAACTAGAATTAGAATAACCACTTAACATATTTTTTAAGTTTTTTAAATCCTCATTATTTTCTGACATATTTTAAAATTATAAAAAGATTATATATATAAATTCTATTGTTATAATTTTATCCTATTTTAACATACTACGAAAGTAATATAAAATTTTTTATTAATTATAAAGTAAAACAAAGTATATCTATCATAACCTTTTTTATATGCAAGTTTCTCACTCTAAACCACAAAATGTTCTCGATCAAATTAGTAAATTAATGGAATCTGACGACTTCCGATCATTTTTCAGAGAAAATTTTAATGAATGGTCTAATATTACCACTATTATTATGTGTATGAAATTATATGATATTGTAGATCAATATTATCAAAATCAAAGTACTAATAATGTTATGGAGAAGAGATTAACCCCAGAACAAATTACCGAAATTGTAAAAAATGCTTTGAAAAATGATAATATGAGGAGGATTTTGGTAGATCAAATGAGCAATTTTACGAAAGGACTAGAGAGTGGCTTTTCCAAAAAATATCTAGAATCTGCCTATTTTGATATGAATGATACAAGTCTAGAAAACGCAATAACATATAAAAAGTAATAGTAATTAAAATTATATTAATCATAATCTTTTTCTCTCTGATTATGATTATTTATTATATTTCATGTAAAATTTTATATTTACTACCTCTTTACCAATAATTTGTAGCTTTCTTATAATCTCGGATTTCCCGGAAACGATTTGATGGCGGATGGTTATTATAAGCTGTTGACGGAAGATTCATATTATTAGCGGTGAATTGTTTTTCCCAGTCTGCCAAATCATACTTTCCATCTGATGTACCATCAACTATTGGTTGAACTTGAACTACTGTACGGGGATCGGTATATTGAGCCTGGACAACGTTAGTATCAATCAAAGTGTTATAGCGATTTAAAAGTCGTTGATAACTACTAAAGATATCAGTATAGATATTATAATCCATACGATCTTTGTTTTGTTCTATGAAATATAAACCTTCAATAATCGGACGGCGAAGACGTTTCAGTTGATCCGTATTTAGTTTAGTATTATAATAACTATAGGAGGCAGGTTTAGCTTTAGTCAAATCTTGATTCATTCTGAGTCAATATATACTATAGAATTAGAAAAATACTTTTTGAATAAAAAATGATTGGAGAGTAGAAAAAAAGAAAAAATATCCAAAGTTTTTTATATTTAATATAATACTTCTCTATTAATATTTTAGCCATTTATTTATTTTTTTATTACATTTCATTTTTTATATCATATTTTATTATATAAAAATCTATCAACTTATTGATTCTTTAATGTCTTCTATTGAACCTGATCGCTCTTCTATTTGCAATCTTAAAAAATCTCCTCCTGATGATCGGGATTGGAAATTTGAAGCACGTTTATCCACTTCCGTTGATGACATTAAATTACCCACTACATTTCTATGCCAACATCTCCGAACTGTTAAAAATCAAGGAGCTAGAGGTACTTGTGTTGCCATGACAGTCTCGTGCATGAAAGAAGTCCAAGAAACCCATGAATTACCAAAACTAAAAGATGATTTAATGAGTCCTAATTCTCTTTATTTTTATCGCAAACCGGAAAGTGGGATGTATTGTAGGAACGCGATGAAAATTCTAAAAGACAAAGGAATGTGTTTAGAACGTACCTTCCCATATACTATGAGAGAGGAACCTGAAGAAATTCCCCCAGAAGCTGTAGAAGAAGCTACTAATTACATTATTAAATCTTATGCTAAAGTTGATACTATTGAAGGAGCCAAAAAAGCTTTGATTGAGTTTGGACCCCTTTTAATTGCATTACCATATTATAATAATGGTAAACCCCAATTTTGGCTTCCCCCATCTGTTAATGCTAAAATTGACGGTGGTCATGCTGTAGCGTTAGTAGGTTGGAATAAAAAAGGATTTATCATGCGTAATAGTTGGGGACACAGATGGAATGGTGATGGTCATGTCATTTTTCCTTATTCAGACTGGGGGAAACATTGGGAAGTTTGGTCATCTATAGATGAAAATAAAAATTATATCCCAGTGCACCTTTTAGAAAATCCTACCAGTAAAATCTGCAAACTTCTTTTCTGCCAACTTTGCCAAAAGTCCAATTAAAATTTTATACACTTTTTTTTATTTATTGAAATATGGTATAGTAGTGTAAAATGGAAACACTTTTCACCTTTGTAAACAATAATTTCCAATTTATTCTCATTATTTTAGTTATTATTTGGATCCTTAATTATTTAATTAACCATCCAAATAAAAAAAATAATTATTACTCTAATAATTGGAATCTTTCCACCTATTCTTCTTCTTCCACTCACCATCATCATTTCAAACCTAATCTCCTTTTACCTATATTAATTGATAAATTTAGTCATCCTACTCTTTTTAATTCTAATTCTGGTGGACTTGCAGTCTGGACTAAGGATGATCTTAAAGGGACACCTTTTTCCCGAATAGAAATCCACGACGAAATGATTAAACATAATAAACCTATACCCCATTTTGATTGCTTATATACATGGCAAAATTTATATATACCTGAAAAACTAGTACCTGGTTTACATAATATCTCCAAAGGAATTTCATATGACCATTCAGCTAAAACTGTTAGAGTTCGCTGTCAATCTTTAGCTTCTAACGTAGTCACTCATTGGATCATCCAGAAATATGCCTCTAATAAACTAAACTTAGATGAAGCTGTGGGTAAATATGGGCCAATGTTTATGGAATTATTAAATGATGATCCTTATGAAAATAAATATCAACAATTATATTCTGAAATCCATTAACTTTTATTTTCACTTCTTTCCTGATAGTTCATATACTTGAACATATCTCGGATCTGAATGCCTATATGGCATCGGTGGTTTTTCTATTAGTTTAACAATATATTCTTGCCGTAAATAATCCAGTTGTTCTTGAATCTCTTCATGACTACACATATCCATACCTGTATACACTTTCCCATTCACTTCATAAGAATCTTTGTCATCTTGATCATGCCATGACATTTGTTGAATTACATATTTTGTTAAATGATCTTTAAAACCAGGAGTTTTATCATTCCAAGTAAAATAACAAGCACTATATGTTATTTCATCTTCAGAACGTTCATCAGGCATTTTTGTATATATTAAATAATTTATATATATTTAATATAATATATTTTTATTAATTAAATTAAATCTGAACATATTGTTTTTTTATTAATCTTAATATTTTGGATTTTTTTAAAATTTTATATATAAAATTATAGTTTGGTATTTATTTATGGAATTATCCAGATATGAATTTTGTCAGAAGATTTCCTAATCAATATAAAAATAAATTGTTTCAAAGTATATATATCGGTTTTTTTCCTCACAAATTTTTTTTCTATATTACTAAAAATATGACCACTAATAATAATGATCTAATTCATCAACAATTTAAAACATGTCAAAGATTTTCTGACTCTGCCATTTTAGGATTTATCAATCAAGAGAATACTCGTCAGACCCAGGGTATTGAATTGATTGCTTCAGAAAACTTTACTTCTGCTGGAGTTATGAAAGCATTAGGATCTTGTCTTACCAATAAATATTCTGAAGGTTTACCAGGAAAACGTTATTATGGTGGTAATGAGTATATTGATAAAATTGAAAAATTATGTATTGATAGGGCTAAAAAGGCTTATCGACTTTCTGATGAAGATTGGCATGTCAATTGTCAATCTTTGAGTGGTACCCCGGCTAATTTTCAAGTTATGACTGCTCTTTTAAAACCAGGCGATGTAATCATGGGATTAGATTTGCCTTCTGGAGGGCATTTAAGTCATGGTTATCAAATTTCGGTAAAAGACAAGGAGACGGGTGAAATGAAAAGTAAAAAGTTGACAGCACCAGCAATTTATTTTGAGTCTCATTCTTATAAAACCGATCTGAAAACTGGTTTATTAGATTATGATGATATTTTAATCCAAGCACAAAAATGGAAACCTAAATTACTCATCTGTGGTGGATCTGCTTATCCTAGAGATTGGGATTATGCACGTTTTCGCCATATTGCTGATTCAGTTGGTGCATATTTAATGTGTGATATGGCTCATATTAGTGGATTAGTTTTAGCAAAAGGATCTAGGTTGGATATAAAAAAGGAAGGAGATATAAATGATCCATTTGAATTTTGTGATATTGTTACTACCACTACACACAAGACTATGCGGGGTCCACGAGGAGCTTTAATTTTCTGTAAAACTAAATTTGGACGTATTATTGATCAAGCTGTTTTTCCCGGATGTCAAGGTGGACCTCACAATAATGCTATTGCTGGTATTGCTACTGCATTATGGGAGGGGATGACTCCAGAATTTGTGTCTTATATTGATCAAGTTATTTTGAATGCACAAGTCTTGTCAGAAGAATTGAAGAAAAAAGGTTATCATATGGTTACTGGAGGAACTGAAAATCATTTAATTCTTTGGGATTTACGAGAATTGGGTATTACTGGTTCTAAAATGGAAAAGATTTGCGATTTCTGTGAAGTTTCTCTTAATAAAAATACTGTACCCGGGGACCGTTCTGCTCTTTCCCCTGGTGGCGTTCGTATTGGAACTCCTGCTATTACCAGTAGAGGTTTCAAAGAAAAAGAAATGATTCAATTAGCTGATTTATTAGATAGGTTGGTAAAAAAAGCAGTGGAAATTCAGAATACAGCTGAAAGTAAAAAATTAATAGATTTCGTATCTGTCATGGAAAAAGATTCAGATCATAGTCTCGCTCACATTCGTAATGAAGTCAATCAATGGGCATCCACTTATTATCTGCCAGGATTGAATTAAATTTTTACTAGATTTGAAGGTGGAGGATTCTTCTGAATTTTACTACCAGTTTGTTGAAGCATACTTTCTACTTCAGATTTAGGAGTTGTGATTAACTCTGATGGAAAATATACCTCAAATTTTATTATTAAATTCCCTTTTTTATTGGGTCGGTTTCTGATAGGCATCCCATAACCCGGAATTTTTTTTATTTGGCCTGGAATTATTACACTTGTTGTCTGTATTGTTATCATACGTTCATCCAATAATTTTAGTTCAAATTGATGACCTGCTAAAGCATCACTCAAATTTATCTTTTGGGTCACATATAAATCATTCCCCTTTCTTATATATGACGGATAATTAGCAATAATTGCTTTTTTCTTACTTTCTTGAATTTTTAAATAAACTGTCCCTCTTTTCTTATTCGGATATTCATTACCTGCATTAAGAATCGTAAGTTGCTCCCCATTATTTAGTCCTGGCGGTAAATTAAGATTCAGTTGTTGCCGACTCTTTATTACTTTTATCCCTTTGCATTCTGAACACACATTTTTATCATTTATCATTATACCTGTACCTAAACAAATATTACAATTAGCATTTGATAATAGACAATATGTACATTTCTCATTTTCTCCATGATTTTTATTATACCCTATCCCCTTACATGTTGGACAAATTTTATCTGAGGTTATTGTTGTTTGACATTTTTTTCCCCTATAAAATTCTACTAATGTCATTTCCAATGTTAAATAAATATCACTACATTTCCCCTGTACTGGTTGGTTATTAGATTTTGCCTGACCTTCATTTTCAACTTGAGAACTCAGATATTCATACGCTTCTTGAATCTTTTTAAATACTTCTGAATTACCACCTTTATCAGGATGATGTTGAATCACTAGTTTTTTATATGCTGTCTTTATTTCTTCTAATGGTACTAACTGCTTTAATCCTAACACCTCACAAGCTTCTTTAAGTTTTACGTTCATTATTAAATATACTCAAATTTAAGCCGATTTTTGCTATATAGTCGATAAATAAAAAATTGAATAATTTTTAACTCTCCTCAATTAAATACTAATCATGTTTAATTTTCTCCTTTCCTGGTTTAACCCTTCTCCTAACTTCTCTGATCTTATCTCTGACCTACTTAAATTAATTCATCGACCTATTAATTACCAACATTTCCATTTTTCTAATTCTTATCATATTAATTTTGACCAACAATTCAATTTACATGATCTACGTTTAATTATTCAAAGACTTTTGGGTAACATGTGGTCCGTTAAAATCCTATCAGAAGATACTAACTTAGTTAGAGTTGAATTAGAAACTGGTCGCAAAAAGGATATAAAGGTAGTACCATTATCTCAATAAAAATCTATTGATTAATATCTTCTAGTTTAATGATATAGATTATCATATTATTTTATGAGACTCTCTCCTAAACAAATATTTTTAGCATTGGGAATTATCCTCTTCCTATTAGGTTTAATTTATGTCGTTTCATATTATGCTCAAGGAAAAGGCACTGTCGAAGAATGCCGTAAACAACATCGGATTCAAGCTTGGATTACTATGGTTGTAGGTCTAATTTTATTGCTAATTTGGACATTGATGAATTTCGTTTTCGGTAGAAGTCAATACTATTAATTATATAACAAATTATAACTTTGGAAAAAGCAAAGTTATAATAAAATGATAATTTCTATTAGATAAAATAATTGATCAATAAAAATATAATATTTTTTTTAATATGAAAAATGAATTATTTTGTTTTATCTGAACTTTTTATTTTTACCTTTTTTTTTAAACATAGATCTTTTTCAACAAACGTTTTAATTAAAATTGCTTGTGATTTTGGCAACCCAGAATTAATTCATATCTTGACCAATAAATTTTTTATTGGTTTGGATTTATTTTTGTATTATGCTTGCAAAAATCATCTCTTTTATATTACTCACAAATTGATCCTTAAAGGAGCTAATGATTGGAATTTAGCATTATTAGGTGCTTGTGAGGGAGGAAGTCTGACTTTAGTCAAGATGATGATTTCGAAGGGAGCTTGTAATTTAGATAATGGTCTCGAATCTGCTTGTAAATCAGCTAACCTTAATATTATTCATTTTTTAATTGAAAAAGGAGCTAATGATTGGCATAAGGGTTTGGTAGGTGCTTGTAAAGGTGGGAATTATGATTTAGTTAAAATGATGATCGATAAAGGAGCAAATAATTGGAATGAAGGACTGAATTGGGCATGTCATATAGGAAACCAAGAAATAGCTGAATTGATAATTGCCAAAACAGGTAATTTAATTAATCTTAATTCAGCTACTATAAATGCAAGTAAAGGAGGTCACTTAAAGGTGTTAAAAATGTTAATTGAAAAAGGTGCAAAAAATATGAATAGTATATTTTATTATGCCAATAGATTTGGACACATAAATATAATTCATTTTTTAGAAAAAAATGGTTTTCATCATTTAGAATAAAAGCTCTCAAATCATTCACATTCCTAAAAAAATTGATCCGATTTCCTTCATTTATTCTTCATTGATTACTATGAATTATTATATTCTCGACGATTTAGCATTCTATTCTGGACAATTCAATAGGCTTAAAATAATAAATCATTTTCCCATTTTAGAAAATAAATTTGGTAATTTATGTAGAATAGTTAATTATCAAAAAAAAAATTTGTTTGATAGAATAAAACTAAAAAAGAAAGGGAAAAGGCTTTTCTATGCTTGTTTAAATAATGATATAAATTCAGTCAAAAGCTTATTTTTTGAAAAGTCAAATTACTTAAAACTTGAAGTACATATTTCTACTAAAATTCGTAAAAAAAAACAAATTATTTTTGTTGATTCCGTTAAAAGAAATTTATGGTTAAATCAAGGACTTTTAGGTGCTTGTTCAGGAGGACATTTAGAACTCGCCAATTTTCTTATTGCTGAAGGTGCTAATAATTTCAATACTTGTTTAAAGGAAGCATTTTTGAGAGATCATTTTGATTTTGTTACATTAATGTTAAACAAAGGAGCTGATAAAACTATTGATTTGGTTGAATTAATGGTAAAAAAAAACGCTGATAAAAGTAAAAGTAATTTTGTAAATTTATAAAAAGTATTTTTATTTTATATTTAGAATATTATCTTATTACTCCTTTTCTTCTAATTCTTTATTATCTCTTTCAATTCCTCTATTTTTTCTCTTAATTTAGTTAGTATAAAAAATTGATTATTATACTAATTATTTAATGAATCAATTTAATGAATCAATATATCTTATTTGAGCTAACTTCATATATTTCTATTGATCAAGACTATCTTCTGATATTCGACCATTTTCCTTATTTATTAAAATCCTTTTTTCTATTTAAAAAAATAGAATCACCTGAATATGGTGGCTTTTTTTTCATCAAAGGTATTACCAACTATAATTGGAATATAGGATTATATGAAGCTTCTAGAGGTAATCATTTAAATTTAGTTAATTTAATGATTAATCAAGGAGCTAATGATTGGGAAATGGGATTAGAAGGAGGTTCTGAAGAAGATCATCTTAGTATAATAAATTGGATGATTTCAAAAGGAGCCAATGATATGAATTGTGTACTAAGTTGTGCTTGCAGAAATAGAAATAAAGAAATTATGCATTTGGCAATATCCAAAGGAGCTACTTATTGTTCTAATTGTGATGATTATGTCTCATAACCTTCCATCCAATAATAGTAAAAAAATTTGTAAAAAATTTTTATGTTTATTAATAATCAGATATGAATTAATATATGATTATTAATATTATTATATCTTTGTATTTCCTAAGTTATAATAAATATGATAACTTTTTTATTTATGAATTTTATCTATTTATTGTATAGTTATTATTATGGATAAATGTTTCAGACAATTAAATAATCCTACCTTTGCTCCTGTTAATCCTGATTGTTATCAATATATTAATTTTCCTAAGGAATTGCAAAATTGGGGCAAACGTGACGATATACCTATTAAAACTCCTCCTGCTGGAGAGTATCCTTATCTTGAAAAACTTACTAAAAATCCCCAATTTCAAAATAAGGTCACCTTATTACCACCTTTAAATATAAATCATAGTAATAAGATTAGGGGTTCCAACCGATCATTAGCTATTTTTAATCAATTACGACAAAATGGTAATAAATCTGGTAAATTTAATAATACTATCGGTCAACGGACTAGATATTGGATATTCCCTTTAAGACAGGAAGGAAAAAGATTAAATTATGGAGGATTGCTTTTTGATTGGATGAAAATGGAATGGGAATTATTTACTTTACCTGGTGTAGAATTGACCAACAATTTAAAAAAACATCAAAAAAAAATTTTAGCCTTGATTGAGCATAAGTTTAGAATTACACCTGAGGTCTTCTATCAACACATCGGTTTTCGTCCTAAATTTGGTGGACATAATGTTGGTACTTGGTGGCCTTTATGGTTAATTTATTTGAAATTAAAGAATTATGAGAAAATACCATTTAGGGAATTGAGAGTTAACAAAGGATTAGAATTATTATATCGTAAACCTGAAATGTTCGACGATTTTTTAGAAATATTTACCTAAAGACTCAAATTAATTAAATATAGATAGTATATTTAATTATAATATATTGTATTTATAGTATATATTATAATTTATTCTATTTTTGTGTAACTTTAGAAATTATTTAATATGACTTTTAATAATGATGTTACTATTGGTATCAAGACCTTTTTTAGACGACCATGTTTACGACGTTGTATTGCCAGTATCAGAAAATTTTATCCCACTGTTCAAATAATAATAGCTGATGATAGCCCTCGAGATATTCAGGAAAAAAATGTTAAAGAATTTGGTCAAATGACTGGTATTAAGATTTTAGGTTTGTCTTTCGATGTAGGTTTATCAGCCGGTAGAAATGCTATTGTTAAAGAGTGTAAAACTAAATATTTACAGATAGTGGATGACGATACCATTTTCAAAAAAGATACAAATATTAATATTTTTTACCAATTCTTGGAAAATCAACCTCATTATAATTTAATTGGTGGTAATAGTGCTACTAGAAAACATGGTTATGTTTGTACTTATTTAGAAATTAGAGGACGTAAATTATATTTAAGACGTCAAAATTTCGGTATTATCCCCAATGACTTTTGTCATGCTGTCAAAACTCATCGATGTTTAAACTATTTTATGGCTAGAATCAACGCTTTAAGGGATCATTTATGGGACCCCCGTTTAAAAATAGCTGAACACGAAGATTTTTTTGTTAGAGCTTGGATCAATAAAAAATTAACTGTCGCTTTTACACCTGATGTCATCTTTTATGAAAAAAGACAGGTCAGTGAACGATATCATAAATATCGAAGAAAAAGAGTACATAAATATCTCAAATTAGCAGAGCAATATACTTATAAATGTGTGGAGGTAAAAAATAATCCACCTCCAAAAAAAAAGAAAAATAAAAAAGATAATAACGAAAATAACAAAGACAATGATAATAAAAAAGACTATGATAATTTTATCAAAAAGAAAGATGAAGATAAAAAGAAAAAGAAAAAGAAAAAGAAAAAACAAATTAAAATGGCTAAGGATTGGACGCCTTTTACTAATACTAAAGTAAAAGGACCAAATGGTCAAAAGAAAATTATAAAAAAAGTTAATGTCATCAAGTCAAACAAAGATTATAAAAAATATAAAAAACTAAAAAATTTAAGAAAAAATACTTGAAGCTACCATTTTATAATTTATAAAAAAAAATCTCATAAATACATTTAAATAAAATAGAATGTAATATATTTTATAATTTATAAAAAAAATCTTATAAATATATTTTAAATAAAATAGAATGAAATATATTTTCTAAAACTTTGAAAATATATATTTTGAATTTATCATATTATATTCTCTCTTCTTTTACTACCTATATATAACTTTTCTAACAACTCTGATCTGACTTCAATCTTTCATAATTATTTTTCGTATTTATTATTGTTGATCTAATTATTTTATTTATGATGGGATTATTAGTAAATCCCATCATTTTTCTTTTTATTCTTTGTTTTTTAATTTCAGAGTAATTATGGATTTTGGTTTTATTTTTGGTTTCAGAGTTAATTTTCCTTTTCTTACCCCTTCTTCCTTTTTTCTTTTTGATTTTGCATTTGTGAACCATTCATAATCCAATTCTATCCCATTTGAAGTTTCTAAATACCCTCTAATTACTAATTTTGTGGGATCTCGATGTAATTCATCATGGCAGTGAGTACAAAGTCCAACTAAATTTCGGAAATGATTTTTATGCATGTGTTCAATATACTGATTTTGATCAGCATCGCATTGGAATTTTATATGATGTACTTCAGTTGCTGTTTTACCACATACACCACATTTATCCAGAAAAACCATTGCATTATACCTACTTTGTCGATCAATTTGTAGGAAATCTTCAGGTTTACTTACTGCTGGATGTGGATCCAATAAACGTTTTCGAATTAAATTTGCTTGATGGATGAAACTTCCAGGTAAGTCCATTGCTCTAGCTACTTCTAAACCGTAGACTGGGTCACCAGGACCATTTTCTAGTTGACGATAATAAATTAATTTATGAGTTTTAGGGTTATAATCTACCTTTAAATGATAGATACCTAAAGGAGCTTGATCTTGATGTTGATTAGAATGGATATTAGAATATTTTTGGATTTCAGGTAGATCAGGTAATTGGTGTAAATGTGTTGCAAAAATAAAACTTGAATTTGCTTCTATTAATTTCAATATCGCTGTTGCTACTATTGATACTCCTGATATTGTTTCTGTACCATGACATACCTCATCTCCTAAGACTAAACTATAAGAATTTACTCTTGCTAAAATACCTCTTAGCTCTGACATCTCTACTGCAAAACTAGACTGACCTTTAAACATATTATCATTTCCTTGGATCCTAGTCAATACATTATGATAGGGTGTAAAACTAAACTCTTCGGCCGCCACAAAAAAACCTGCTTGTGCCATTATCAAATTTACTCCCGTTGCCTTCATTATCGATGATTTACCACTTGCATTAACACCAAATATTAATAATCCACGGTGATTATATTTAGTATCTTTATTAGATTCTTTTTTGCCTAATTCTATGGTGTGAGGAACATATACACTCTTAGTATTTATTCTTTCTATAATAGGGTGACGAAGATTAACAGCTTTAAGATAAGCAGATGATTGAGAAGTAGATGATTTAATTTGAGGACGACAATAATTATATTTCTCTTGACATTTAGCAATAGATTTATAAACATCAATTTCCGCAGTAAAATGAGAAATATCTTGATAAAGTTGACTGTAATTCTTTTCTAAATTTTGTAGAAATTTTATATAAACTGATTGAATTTTCCCTTGAAGTTGATCTTCCGCGTGCATCAAAGTCTGTGATATATTTTTTATTTTGGGGATGGTAAAATAATGATGAGATTTGCTAGGTGTCGTTTTTATTATTTCAAAATCTTCCCCTCTTAGTTCAAAATTTTCTTTACCTATCTTAAACTTCATTGTTTTATTTGGTAATAATTCCATCAAATCAATTAACATTTTATAACGTTTACATGTTATATGAAAATAATATTGAGTATCATCTTTTTTCTTTGCCATCTTTTCACCACCTTTTGCATTCTTCTGTATTTTACCTAGTAATTTTTTTAGAGATTCACCTGTTTTTTGATCTTCTTTTTTAGCTCTATCATAAGATTGGGGTTGTGGTATTAAATTGGATAGATTCTGATTAATTATATCAAGGTATCGATGATTTTCACGAATTATGTCAGAAATTTCATCTAATTCTGTAGAGTACCCACGACAAAATATATTATCTGTTATTTGTTCTACCTTTGCATATTTATAGGTCTCTTCTAAATCCAGAGTTTTTTCTAAAAACTTTAGATAGTCCTTAAAACGTTCGGGATAATCTTTCGTTGGATAAAGTTCACTTGGGGCTAAATCATCATCCAATAACTTTCTTATCTGTTCATACGCATTTATTAATAAATTGCATGCCATCGGACTTAAAGAATTTAATTCGATACGTCGGTGAAGACGTTCGATATCTAGAACCCCTATTAGAATTCTTTCCAATTCCTTCCATCCTTTTTCTATTACTAAATCTGTTAAATTATAACGCTCTTCTATCTCTTTCGCATTACGAAGAGGATTAAGAAGACGATGTTTGAGGAGTCGACGACCCATATTGGTGGATGTAAAATTTATTAAGTTAAAAATTGAACCCCACTTAAACCGATTTTGACTAGCTAAATCAAGTTGACTTATTGTATTATTTGCAAGAAGCAAATAACGTTCTGGTTCCCAAGTGACTGGTTTTCTTAAATTTCTTACTAACTTTTCATTATGTTCATAAGAATATTGTAATAACATTAAAAAACTTATTCTAGCTGTTGTCGTTCGTTCTAGATCTAAATACTCAAATACATTTAAAAGACCTCGATGAGGATACATCTTTTCCAAAAATTGAGTTTGCACATTTATATTAAAATATGCATTTGGTGCTTTATTATAACTTATTTGACATCTTATATCACAATTATGTTGCAGGTCCAAATAACTCTCTAATTCTGTCTGATCTAACTTTTCTAAATCTTTCGTTGATACTAAAATTTCCTTTGCTTGATGCGTTTGAAGATACCGATAGATCTCATCTAAAGCATAATTACTATCCTCCGGATTGTTATAAACTTCATAAAAATCACAATCACCTGTTGTTATATCTATCGCTGACATTCCCACTGACATTGGTTGATAATTCTTTATATTCGTTTTCGTATTCCCCATCGTTTTTTTACTCACACCATATCCTTCCAAATAAATCTGTACCAAATATTTATGATCCATCGTTTGTACTATTTGTTCATCCGATACATAAGTACCTGGACTATGAATCGCTGTTACCCGACGAGGTATTTTATCAGTGCTTTTTTTCTTTTCCTCTTTCGTACCATTTTGATCTATTTGAACAACCACATAGTTATTTTCAATTAAAAAATCGATAAATTTTCCGGCAGCCACTGTGGGAAAACCCGCTATTAAATAATTCGTTCGCGAATTCCTATCTGGCTTGTTTTTATCCTGACAAGTCAATGTTATCGGTAAAAGAGCACACATTTCTTTTACACATCCTATCTTCATTTCTTCATTGTCCACACCATAAAATTCATAAAAAGACCCATTTTGGTAAATTATTGTTGTTTGTTCACCATACTTTTTTTGATAATATTTATAATAATAATCATATTGATCTAATAATGCAAGTGTATCTATATCCTCTGGATGCTTATCTTGGGCGACAAAATCATTTGAATTTACTACTTGAGCCATACTTGATGTTGACATAACTTTTTAATTTTATTTGTTTTTATTGGTAATATTTTGTATTTTAACTTATTGTCTTACTTTTTTTCTGCTAAATTCTTTTATATTATTTTTATTTATGTCTTGTTTACTTGTATAGACTCTACCTTACTGAATTTTTGTTTCAGAATATTATGGACTCTATTTTAGACTCTCTTGGAGATATTTTTGAACCTCTTGCCGATTTTGCTAGATTTAAATTGGGTCATGACAAATTTTTGTTCTTATCTAAATGGGGACTTTATCTTTTCAAAGTTCTCGTCGCATCTTATATGATTGGTTCTGCCCTTTGGAATATGTATATTAACCAAAGTTATTTCTATATGGTCAATGAAAATGGAATCTTCAAATTAATTGTTAATATAATTAAACTTGGTTTAGCTCTCTTCATGCTCAATCAATTTAATTATCTTATACAACCTATTATTAATAATAAAGATAAAAAAGATGTTGTCGAAGATTCTAAAACTTTAGAGAGTGATTTAGAAGGGTTTTCGGGATGGTATAACATGTTTAAAAGTGAATTACAATTTATAGATTAATAACTTCATTTAGATTTTTTTTGATTTTATATTTATTTTAAAATCGCTTCATTATTCTTTTTTTATGAATTATAATAATCATCCCCTTAATTTATCCCCTAACCTTACTATCAATAATGATTCTAAAGGAGAAATTCGAATTGGTTCTTTAGGTCGTGTTGATGCAGGTAAGAGTTCTACTATTTCTGTTATTACTCATAAAATCTTGGATGATGGTAATGGTTTGGCTAGAAGTAAAATCTTAAAATTACCTCATGAACAAAGAACAGGACGTACTTCTAGTGTTGGTCGCGGTTATTTAAAATTAAATGAGGATAAACATATAGTTTTTATAGATTTAGCTGGTCATGAAAAATACTTTAAAACTACCATGTTCGGAATTTCCGGATATAACATCAATTATGCCATGGTTGTTGTTGGTGCTAATATGGGTCTATGTCAGGTAAGCAAAGAGCATATTAGTGTAGTTATGTCTTTAAAGATACCTATATTTTTCGTAGTGACTAAAATCGATTTAACTCCAGAAGATATCTTTCTTCAAACCATGGATGACATCAGAGATTTAATGCATAAATATAGACAAATTTATCCAGGAGGTGCACAAGTAATTGGCGAAAAAACCCGATATAAGATTGATGAATTTATTCAAATTTATAAAGATCCCCTCGTTAAAAGTTACCCCATCTTCTGCATTTCTAATAAAACTGGTCTTAATATCGACCTTTTGCGATATTTCATCTCTCAACTACCTCCTCGATCAGGTATGAGTCGTCTGGACGCACCTGGACAATCTCAAATTAGAGAAACCGAAAATCAACATAATGCTTCAACCAAAAATTATCATTCTTCTCATACCATCTTCCGAGTTAATGATGTTTACATTGTTAACGGTGTTGGTATGGTTCTCTCTGGTTTCATGTACCAAGGTACTATTAAAAAAGGTTCTACATTACATTTAGGTCCTATTTTCGGTGGTACATGGGTGAGGGTGATGGTAAGATCAATTCATGGGAATTTCCGGAATGAAATTGATCAATTACCGGAACATCAAAGTGGATGTTTAGCTATCCGTAATCTTGATTCCCGAAAAATACCATTCACTAGAAAAGACTTACGTAAGGGTACCATTATTTCCAATATTGAACTTAAATTAACTCGCAAATTTAGAGCTTTAATTTTAGTTGTTCAAGGACATACTACTACCATCAAATCTGGTTATCAACCTATTATAAATTGCAAAACCGTAGTTCAAAATGCTAAAGTTAGTGAAACTGAAAAACAAGTGGTACGTTCTGGAGATAAATGTCGTGTTACATTTACCTTCATGTTCAGACCAGAATATTTAGAAATAGGTGATGTTTTTAATTTTCGTGAAGGTCAAATACGGGGTATGGGCAAAGTTTTAGAGATTTTGGAATAATATTATCTATACTAATAATATTCTTTTCCTCCTATTTAATGCACCTCTGATTTATCATATTTTTTAATAATATTCTTTCTGAAAGTATTTTTTTCCTCTTAATCTCATGCAGATCTAATTTTTTTATTGAATATATTTCTTTATCAAAACTTTGGAATATATTTTTTGCTATTTCACTCATATCTAGATCAAAACCGTCACCCAACATATCATTCAACTTTCCTTCGAAGTTCCTCTCAAAATTTTTATCTTCTCTGTCTGGAAAATATTTAAATTCTCCTGGACTTTTATTACAAAAATCACCACTATATTCCCTTACATATAGATCCAGATCGTAGTATTTTTCATTCTTTTGATTTATTTTTGGAGTAGTTTCAACTAACTCCCAATCTACATACCAAACATTTTCAAAACCTAATGATTCTGTACTATCTATCGTCATACTAAGACATTTATTTTTCAATAAAAATTTGAAAAATAAACTAAAACTTGGGTAAGGATTATTCAATTCTATTTTTTTCCCTTTATTATATCTAGCCTTAAATGGTCTCAAAACTGTACTTAACATAAAGTCACCTATCAAGTCTGATAAAATATATCTATTCATATTTCCTATTATTCCTAATAAAGTTTATTATTAAATTATATCAATTTTTTTATCCAAAGTAAAACATTTTTTCTTTCATTTTTATTCTAGATACCTACTTTTCCCTTATCTCCGTCCCATATATATTTAATTAAATGGACGGAAAATAGGGGGTAATTTTAAAGACGTGTATCAAGTCTGTGAATATATAATAAATAACAAAAGGTTAAATTGATTTTAGATACTACTTTTCCCTTATCTCCGTCCCATATATATTTGATTAAAATGGACGGAAAATAGGGGTAATTTTAAAGACGTGTATATATAATAAATAACAAAAGGTTAAATTGATTTTAGATACTACTTTTCCCTTATCTCCGTCCCATATATATTTGATTAAAATGGACGGAAAATAGGGGGTAATTTTAAAGACATGTATCAAGTCTGTGATAATATAATAAATAACAAAAGGTTAATTGATTCTAGATACTACTTATCCCTAATCTCCGTCCCATATATATTTGATTAAAATGGACGGAAAATAGGGGGTAATTTTAAAGACATGTATCAAGTCTGTGATAATATACAATAAATAACAAACGGTTAAAAATCAATTTTTTTTCGAAATCAAATTTAAGGTCATTTTCTCCTTTTCTTCTCCACATTTTTTTGATCCTATTAAATACTCATATATTCGCTGAGATTTTGCTGGTCCCAGCTTTTGTTTTCCCAATGAAATTTTTGATAGACTCAGAGGACCCTGGCCTTTTATATGCTCTATTAAAGACAATAAATCAGGGTATTTACTTTGAATAATACCTGCCATATTCATTGATATTCCTGGTATAGCTGTCAATTGTACTTTATAGCAAAGTTCTGGTGTCATGTTAGTTTTCTTCTTGACTGATACAGTTTGTTGATAATCTTGACTTAGATTTAAAGTCGTTTTTACTTTCTTCGGATCCGGTATCAATTGATGTCGAATTGTTGTCCTTAAGCATTTTTCAATAAATTCTGCATGAGCCAAGGTATTATGAACATGTTTAACAAAAAAATTGTCTCTAAGACGAATACTAACAAAGCAACTTTCACAAGTAGATTTCGGAAAATTCCTCCCAAAACTTGATGGAGATTTTTGATTATAACCCTCTACCACCAGAAAACATTGGCAACCAGGATTTTGATCTCTAAATGACAACATTCTAGTTTTCTGATTTTGATAATGTTGTGATCTATAACTTTGACAAAAATCTTGTATTGTTTTCCTTTCAATCAAATATAAGGGCTGAACCTCTCTCAGTTCTGGATTATTTTCCAAATTATTTTTACCCAGATTCTCTTCTTGACTTGAACTTATTTCATACCTCGAAATACCACTATTATCACCATTATGATATCCTATCATTATATCTCCTGTATGTAATGGAATTTGAAGGAGATTAAAAGGATAATAATGTTGGCTGTTAATTTCTTGTAGATATTTGTAAACTTTATCTTCACCTGTGGCACATATTACATAAAATTTCGACAAGTTAATATCAGATGATTTGGGTCTTTTGGATTTAGGTTTGGACATTTGAAGGGTTTGAGCAAATATTAAATTTTTGAAAAAAAAATATTTAGGATTACTTTAGATAATTTAGAAATATTGGATAATTTTAAGTAGATTCCAATATGGATTTTAAAAATATTCAAATTGAAAATATTTGATTATTTTATAAAATAAGTTACACTTTTCATATTATGACACTAAATAATAAAGAACACCGAATCAGTAAACAAATGGAATCTGAAGAACCTCTCTTGAAAGAAAATCCTAAACGTTATGTCATTTTTCCAATAGAGTATCCTGAACTCTGGAAGAAGTATAAAAATCAAGTGGGATGTTTTTGGACTACCGAGGAGATTGATCTTACAGAAGATGTAGTTCAATGGGAAGAAAAACTTAACGATGATGAAAGACATTTTATTGAATTAGTTTTAGCTTTTTTCGCTGCTGCTGATGGCATAGTTAATGAAAATTTAGCAGAGAGATTTATGGGTGAAGTGCAGTTTTCTGAAGCCCGAAGTTTTTATAGTTTTCAAATTGCCATGGAAAATATTCATGGTGAAGTATACAGTCTATTAATTGATACCCTCATCAAAGATGATCAAAAAAAGCAAAAATTATTTGATGGAATGCATCAAATTCCTAGTATCGAAAAATTAAGTAATTGGGCATTGAAATGGATCAATGATGAAGAGGCTTCTTTTGCTGAAAGACTCATCGCTTTTGCTTGTGTTGAAGGTATTATGTTTAGTGGTCCATTCTGTGCTATTTTTTGGTTAAAACAGAAAGGTTTGATGCCTGGCTTAACTTTTTCTAATGAATTAATTAGTCGAGATGAAGGTTTACATTGCGAATTTGCTTGCTTATTATATAGTTATTTAAATCATCGTTTACCTGAGGAAAGAGTAGTAGAAATTATTATCGAGGCCGTTGATTTCGAAAAAGAATTTATTGTCGAAAGTCTACCTTGTCGATTAATCGGCATGAACGCTAATATGATGTCTAAATACATCGAATTTGTAGCCGATCGCCTACTCCTAATGTTAGGTTATCAAGAACATTATAAGTCCGAAAATCCATTTTCCTTTATGGAAAATATAAGTATTCAAGGGAAAACTAACTTTTTTGAGAAAAAGGTCAGTGAATATAGTATCAACGGATTCGAAGAAAAAAATGAAAATAATGATAATGGTCAATTAGGACTCGTTAGCGATTTTTAGATTCAAATATCAAATTAAATATCTATTCTGAAACATTACCCATAAATAAACTATTCCTATAATTTATTTATTTTTTTTTACCCATAAATAAACTATTCCTATAATTTATTTATTTTTTTTTTTAACACCTTTACATTCATATATCATCATCATCATAATCCATCTCATCATTTACTCTTTTTTGAATCTCTATTTCATATTTTTTATCCCAGTATTCCGACTCTTTCATATATTCTATTTTTTCTTCTTCCTCTTCATTTAAAGGCAAAGGTACCTCATGATATCTTTCTGGATCTCTCTTATATTGTCTATATTGTCTCTCACTTCTTAAATTATCATGAAAATGTTGATGATTTATAAATGTACCTATCAATGGAGTCTCATCTTTCGGGCGCTCAGTCCAATCTTCTACCTCCGTCTGTTTTCCCCCTCTCAATTCTTTCCTTGATTCTTCTGGAACCCATTCTTCTTCTGATTGTTTAGTTTTTTTTGCTAGGTTTACCCAACTAACTGATTGATTTATTCGACTAGGAGCTTTTTTTTGAGTAGGTTGGTTTGGATTAAGACTGGGAAACAAGTCTTTCTGGTTAAAATCTGGTTTATTTACCTCTTTCTTTTCTTCATTCCTATATTTCGTATAATTCTCTCCTTTTCCAGATCTAAAATTATCTTGTTTTCCCTTTACATCCTTGGAAAAATCCTCTCTTTTATTTCGCTTATTAACTCTATTATTATCACGTTTATTACTAAAACGATTACCAGATTTTGGGAAACGCCAGTTGGTATTTTGATCTGCCATTCAGATTTTTATAATATATATGTTTTATATTAATACTTATATATATTTTTAATTCAAGTAATTTAACCCTATTATACTAAATTAATAACTTTGGATCATTTATCAAAGTTATATTTCCAAAAATGATATTTATAAAAATATAAAATATTCAAAAATTTTTTACAATATTATTCAAAAATAAATGATAAAAAATTTTTTTTTTTATAAAGAAAAATAGATAACTCCGATGAATACTCTCTTAATTGGAACTTCCGGATACGATTACAAAGGATGGAAACAAGAGATTAATGGATTCCAGCCTTTTTATAAAAGTAAAAAAAACGTTTTAGGGCAGTATTGTGACCATTTTCAATTTGTTGAATTAAATTCCCCTTTTTATAGAGTACCTAGTATTAATACCGTTAAAAAATGGAAAAATCAAACACCAGATGGTTTCAAATTTACCGTTAAAGTAAATCGAACTATGACTCATAATAAGAAATTGATAGATTTTGATGAACTCTTCCCCTCATTTTTTGATATTATTCAAAATTTGAATGATAAATTGGCTGGACTTTTAATACAACTCCCTCCTTCATTTAAAAATACTAAAAACAAAAGTAAAATCGATAACTTGACTCCATTAGAACGTCTTATTAAAGTAACAAAGTTTACATCAACTAATTATCCTAATATTAAATTTTATGTAGAATTTCGTGATCCGACCTGGTTTTGTGACGAGGTATATGATCGTCTACGTAATTTATGGAGTGTTGTTTTTGTTAGTTGTGGTAAACTAGCTAATATGAATCCTGGATTTTCACCATCTCTCAATCATTCTAATGCTATTACTCTACCCGGGTATATCTATTTTAGGAATCATGGCACCTGGTTGACCCAGGAATATAGTGGAGGTTATTCAGATGATCAATTAGCTATGATGCTTTCCTTATTTCAAAGAAACACCATAGTTAGTTTTGATAATACTGATAGTTTTGAAGGTCAAATAGAATGTGAGATTCCTGGGAAAATGTTACTATCCAAAAAAGTTATTACAGATAACAAACTTATTTCCCATGCCATTGCTGATGCCAAAAAATTGCTTTCTTATTCAAATTAATATAGCCTTAGGTGTTTGAAAAATGCGGGAGTGTGAATTAAACTATTTAAAAATAATTTGATTTAATATAATTTATAAATTGACACTTACAAACAAATAAAATGAATAAACTTAAGAAACCTAAAATTACCTTAAAGAATGATAAAAAACCACAGCCAGATGATATTACTGCTAAATTACTACCATACCAAGTTCCTCATGTTCGACAATTATCAGATAGTTTGAAAAATAATAACAGAGCATTGGATGCTTCTGATACCGGAACTGGGAAAACATATTCTGCCCTTGCGGTTTGTAAATTATTAGGATTGAAGCCGTTTATTATCTGTCCTAAATCTGTTCTGAGTAGTTGGTGTGATGTAGCAAAGTATTTCGAAATCGATGTAATAGGTGTAGCCAATTATGAATTATTGCAAAATTGTCGCTATTTTCCTAATTTACAATTGAACAATAAAACCGATTTTCCTTATATTGAAAGACGAGAAAGCAATGGGAGGAAGCATCCTCAAAATACTTTTTCTAACCATACCTTTCTATGGAAAGATTTACCAGAAGATAGTCTGATCATTTTTGACGAAGCCCATCGTTGTAAAAATCCGAGAACTGTCTGTAGCGTCCTACTTTACACCTTGTCACTTACTAAAAAATCCAAAATTCTAATGTTAAGTGCCACTATTTCTGATAAAGTAAATAATTTTGGAATTGTTGGATTTGTATTAGGTCTTTATCCCAGTCTTCGACATGCTAAAAATTGGATTAATAATGCTAATCGAGACATGGGCAATGGTTTATCTATGTCAGGAGTTCATCGGAAAATATATCCTCTTCATGCCAGTCGAATGAAAATTAGGGATCTGGGAGATCTATTTCCAGAAAACCAAATATTGGCTGAATGTTTCGATATGGATTGTGCCGAAGAAATTGAAAAAGAATATCAGAAGATCGAAGACGAAGTGGCTCGTTTAAAAGAAAGAGAAGAAAGTACTCAATGTGTCCTGGCCAGGATTCTTTATGCTCGAATGCGAATTGAACAACTTAAAATACCAACAATGATTGAATTAATTAGTCAATTTATGGAAGAAGGTAATTCCGTGGCCGTTTTTGTTAATTTTACTAATAGTTTAAAAACTATAGCCGAAGAATTAAAAACAAATTGTTTAGTTTATGGAGAACAAACAATGTTAGAAAGAAATAATAATATCAAAGATTTTCAGCTAGATCGATCCAAAATTATTATCTGTAATATACGAAGTGGTGGTGTTGGTATCTCCCTTCATGATACTCATGGTAAATATCCAAGGGTCTCTGTTATCTCTCCTAGTTGGTCAGCTCAAGATATTATTCAAGCCTTAGGACGAGTACATAGAGCAAATGGTAAAACTGTTGTTAGACAAAAGATTGTTTTTTGTCGAAAAACCGTTGAGGAATATATCTGCAAAAATATGATTGATAAAATTAAAAATATTGCCAGTTTGAATGATGGTGACCTATTAAGTTATAAAATCGATGGACTAATGAATAAAGATGAATTAGGTGTTGAAATGGAAAAACTATCAGAAAAGGAAATAACAGAAAGAAAAATCAAAGTACTAACAATCAAAAAAGAAAGATTAGAAAATGAACTCTTCAAATGTAATGAAGATTTAAATGAATTACAAAAGAATTTATACAAAACAAATCAAATTTGATTTGTTTTGTGACATAGTGTATTTTTAGCTAAATAATCATTTCTTTAGTTTTATTATACTAAATTAATAACTTTGAATTTATTTATCCAAAGTTATTAATTTATATTCTAAATAATATTTTAAAAAATATTCTAAAATGATTTATAATCTGTTTTCAAATTAATATTTTTAAAAATATTCTAAAATGATTTATAATCTATTTTATTCAAAATAATATTTTTAAAATATTCTAAAATGATTTATAATCTATTTTATTCAAAATAATATTTTTAAAATATTCTAAAATGATTTATAATCTATTTTATTCAAAATAATATTTTTTAAAATATTCTAAAATGATTTATAATCTATTTTATTCAAAATAATATTTTTTAAAATATTCTAAAATGATTTATAATCTATTTTATTCAAAATAATATTTTTTAAAATATTCTAAAATGATTTATAATCTATTTTTTTCAAAATAATATTTTTTAAAATATTCTAAAATGATTTATAATCTATTTTATTCAAAATAATATTTTTTAAAATATTCTAAAATGATTTATAATCTATTTTATTCAAAATAATATTTTTTAATAAATTTAAAAGAGCTTATGTTATTATTTAATCAAATAATAACCTTAGAAGGATTAGAGTCATTAATCAATTTATAAGTCATACTAAAGTATCAGATGTATCAGCATTGAAGAATGTTAAAAAGCTAATCTTAGAAAAAAAATGAATATTTATTATCTTAGATAAGATTTATAAATAGTATAAATAGAAAATGATTGAGAATCTAGGTAACGCACCACATTTAGTCTTAGAACTAATAGCATCCTTTCTAGTTGGAGAGAATCGAACTTTGTTTAATCTGATATTGACTTGTAAAAGATTTACTGAGAAAAGACATTTATTTCTTAAAAATTGTGTATTTGAGAGGAAAAAAAGTAGAGAATTGTATAAGAAGAGACCAAAATATTGGAATCAAGTTCATACTCTTGATTTAAGTCATACTGGTGTAAGAGATGTATCGGCTTTAGGTAATCTTCATACTCTTAATTTATCTGATACTTATGTAAGAGATGTATCGGCTTTAGGTAATCTTCATAATCTTTATTTATATGATAATAATGTAAGAGATGTATCATCTTTAGGTAATCTTCATACACTTGGTTTATCTTTTACTGAAGTAACTGATGTATCAGCTTTAGGTAATCTTTATCATCTTGATTTAAGTCATACAGATGTAAGAGATGTATCAGCTTTAGGTAATCTTCATAATCTTGATTTAAGTAATACAGATGTAAGAGATGTATCAGCTTTAGGTAATCTTCATTTTCTTGATATATCAGATACTAATGTAACAAATATTTCTGCTTTGAAGAATGTTAAAAAGCTAATCTTAGAACATAAATATTCATATTTATTTTCTTAGATAAGATTTATAATAGTATAAATAGAAAATGATTGAGAATCTAGGTAACGCAAACATTTAGTCTTAGAACTAATAGCATCCTTTCTAATTGGAGAGAATCGAACTTTGTTTAATCTGATATAGACTTATAAAATATTCTAAAATGATTTATAATCTATTTTATTCAAAATAATATTTTTTAAAATATTCTAAAATGATTTATAATCTATTTTATTCAAAGTAATATTTTTTAAAATATTCTAAAATGATTTATAATCTATTTTATTTATAATTTTTGCTACAAAGTTATTTGATTTTAGATATAACTTTGTTTTTTTTTCTTTAAAAATTATTTGCTACAAAGTTATTTGATTTTAGATATAACTTTGTTTTATTTTCTTTTTAGGTTACTTTCTTAAAAATTAGTAGACTTGAATATTCACTATAACGTTGTAATGCTGGATCTATTGTTTTAAAACTGCTTTCCAAACGTTGTAGTAAATAGTTTGAATAAATATTTGTTTGTCGTATTAAATCTAGATAATTACTTTTACTGTCTGAATAAAAATCTGTAAACTCTTGAGAACCATAACTTCCGTTAAGAGGTACTACTTGTCCTTGATAAGTGAGTTGATTTGGGATAAGATCGTATTTTTGGGCGACCTTAGTAAGATAATTAAAATTGACTAAAAATTCGATGTATGGTTCAGGACTGATAGTAGCATTAGTAACAGAAATACGTTGACCGAAATCAGAGAATGATTCTTTGGCATCATATTTTCTTTCAATTTTCCATAGTAATTTATCGGATTTTTTTCCTTCTAATAAACCATCTTTGGTTCTTCTGAGACTTTGGAAAATCTTGGCACCATCAAAAGTGGTAGCTATAAAAATTCCGCCAGGTGAAAGGTTTTCAGAGACATTTTGAAAGAAGTTATTTATGTGTTCTTCTGTATCGCAAATATAGTGAATTGCGAATTGGCAACTTACTACACCATATTGTTCTTTTTGGCGAGTTCTACGTTGAATAAGATAATTGAAAACTTCTTCTTGACTGAAGTTTGGATCATTAAATTTTAAACCCATATTCCCTTGAATTAAATCTATCTTTATTGGTTGATTTGGGCTTTTTGGTCTTTTATCACGATAAAACTCGTTTAAATATTTAAAATAGCGTCCAAAAGCGGAACCAGTTCCGGCTTTCAAATTACCTTCATCATATTCGACTGCTAAAACATGTTTAAAACCTACTTTATATTTTGCTAAATCACCTAAACGTCCTGAAGCTAAATCAAGTAATGTGGTTGATTTAGAGGAGTTATAACTGGCTAAAAACAGTAACAGAGATTTTATCGAATTGTGTATATTTCGTAAATCTAGAGAAGTTTGACGATCATTATCTGTTTGTTGATAATAAGTAAGTTCAAGTTGGGGATTAATTGAGGATGTTCCTAATATCATTGATGGTGTGATCTGAATATCATTAATCATGACCCAAGTATCACTAGCCACTTTAAAACTGTTAGGATAACCCATTTGTGTTTTATCTTCTCGATATTTAATGGGGAACCAATAACCCCAAGAATCGAGTGAAAATCTTGATTTGGATCTTGAACGAGTTTGTGATTCAAAATCTTGTGGTCGATGAATCCAAATAAATTCTAATATATCACGGTTTTTTATAATATAATCGACTGAATGGGGATCAATCTGATGTTTTTGGTCACCTATCATAAAATGTTTTTCCATTTTTGGTTTCTTTTGACCATCTAATTTCAAATATGCTACTTTATAATCTTTAACTCTGTAAGCTACTGGTTCAAAAGGTAAAATTTTGCTGGAATAAGAGGATTCAAGTATAACTTCAAGATAATCTTCTCCATCAATTTGGACTATCTTTTTTTGATTTTGATGAGAATAAAAATTCACTCTAAAATCCACTGATAAATATTGTGGAGGTTTCCATTTTGTTATAGATTTCAAATTTGGATCAAAAATAAAACTTGGTTTTTTAAACCGATTTGGTGGTTGTAATGTCACTTTTGGATAAGGTTGATTAAATGGTGTATTAATTAGTCCATCAGTTGGATATGGAAAAAGATCTTCATTAAGATTTGAGAAGTCAGACTTGAACAAACTCTTAAATTTAGGATCTGTTGTACGATCATAATAATTTTTTACTTGAACGACAGTATCATTTTGCATTACATCATTTTTTATTTGTTTATTGAATTCTTTTACATAATGAAATCTTGTTGTTTCATTTGTCACATATTTTGTTATCTTTCCACCACGTTTCTTCGAATCTCTTAATACTTGTTTCATCATTAAAGGATGTTGACGTACATCTTTTCCTTGATAAAAGAAACAATCGAAAATAAGGAAACGATTTTTACCTTGATACTGGTGTACATATTCACCATCCATTATGACAGGAGTAGTATTATTAAAAAGTTTAGTAGTTTCGAGAAGGTTGATAGGGCTAACTTGAAGACGATTATTTATTAAGAAAAATTGGTCCGGAAATTTCGGATGTCCAAATAACAATTTATGTTCCCCATCTGCCTTTACTGATGCTAAAGTATTTTCTAAAGCATCATTAAAATTCTCTCTGGTTAATGGAACCACCTCTAAAGCCATAAACTTTGATACTGAAAAATCTCTTAGTTTATTAGAAGGTAAGTTAAAATTTGGATCATTTGCAGTTAATCGAAGATATTCTAAAATTACACTATCTGCCAAACTTCTACTAATTGGTTCAGTAGCATTCTGATAAACAGCTAATAAATTTTTCAATTCTCCATATAATATCTTGTTTAAACTCTCTTTATTAAAATCTTTTCCTGTATATTCCAATTCTACCATATATTTCTCTTTTTGATCCAAGGTAAAGGAATTGAGAAAAGTTCCTGCTTGATTTGGAAAAGATTCCTTATAAGCTGTTAAATCCAAACGAACTTTACCTTTAACAAGTTCAAAACTACACCGATTTTTATAACGATAAAATTTTGATATTGTCCGATCTTCTACCTTTTGTTTCAGTTTTTTTAATATACCTGAATCATCAATATCTTTTTCTTTACTACTTGATAGTCGATAAGAATATTCTTTATTATCTGATTTTAGTATCTGACTCTTCTCTTGATAGGTAGTGTTTGCCTTTAGATGATTAGTTGAACAGAAATATTCTATTTCATTTCGACTATTTTCTGGGGTAGTACCACTTATAGTAATTCGATAATTTTGGTCATACAAGACATCTAGCTGAATTGAACGAGAAAAATTTGGATATTTTTGTGAATAAGTTGAATAAATTCTCCCAAAATCCAATACATCTATATCTGGTCGAAAACGACCACGTTGTGCTTCGTAACTTCCCAAACGAAATTCCAATTCATGGGCTTCTGGATCACTTTGAATTGAAAGCTTTATTTGCTCATTTTCTAGATGTGATTCCAAAAAACCCCTTAAATCCAATTCCAAATCCATTTCGTCTTCCGCTTTGGATCCTGGTTCCACTTTCGATTTTAGGGGGATTTTGGGTTTAGATTTGGTCTTAAGTGTTAATTTCGGCTTGGTGGTATTAGATTGACTCATATGCTAAAATTAAATATATAATGTATTTATATTTTTAACTTTTTGAATCAAGATTTTTGAGTATTCTCCTAAAGTATACCAAAAATTTTTTTTATGTGTTATTTTAACTTATTATTTTATATATTTCTAAATTATACACATCTAATTTTCCTATAGATATTTATTATCACTGATCTTTTTAATATACAAACTACTAAGTTATTATGAATTTACATATCATCCACGATGAAGATTTAAACCAATTTAAAAATCGTTTGGCATTACTCCAACCACAACAATTAGTTTTACTTTATTTTACTGCTAGTTGGTGTGGTCCTTGTCAAAGAATTGCACCATTTTTGGAGACCTTAACAAAGAACTACCCACAACTATTGATCTATAAAATTGATGTTGATGATTGTCCGGAAATATCTGTATTCTTTGATATTTCAGCTATGCCTACTTTTCTATTTTTTCAAGATAATAAAATCTGTGGCAAATTATGTGGTGCAAACCAAAAAAGATTAGAAGAAATGTTACATGAAAATTTAGAAATTAATTAATTTCGTATATTTTTGATAAAAAATATTATTTAAAATGTAACATCTTAAATAATATATATCCAATTTTATTATTATTATTAATTAATTTTTTATGTCTGATACTTTAATTGGTTCTACCAAATTAAATTTAATCGACGACCATCGACCTATTGATTTGTTTAGAGATGATCAAGGTGGTTGGACTAAAAAGATTATGACTAGATTAAAAGAATTGAAACAAAAATCATGGGATTATACTTGGATTCATAGAGAAAATTCGAGTTATCTAAATGATGTATATGATTGGTTAAGCGTAGGAAGTTTTGTGGGGAGTTTTTTTAATGGTGCTATTTTAATTTTTCGAACTAATTTGATATATATACAAGTTTTTACAATTATATTAAGTTTTGCAACCGGCTTACTACAATTTTTTATTAAATTTAAAAATTATCCTGAATTAATTGAAAAACATAAAATGGCATCCAGTCGCTTTTCAGCTATTCATAATAATATCGAACGACAACTTTCTTTACCAGTTAAAATGAGACAAAACCCTTTGCATTTTCATCAATGGATTAGTCAGCAATTTGTAACTCTCTTTCACACTGCTCCTGATATAGATAGTCCTATCATTGATAAATATCGTAGTAATTTGGAAAAGGTCGAAAAAGGAAATCATAGAATTAGTTATGCTTGGGAAGCTGATCGTTTTGACATGGGAAATGATAGTTCATCTGGTGAAGTTCAAATACAACAAACTCTCAATTTAGATTCAGCAAACGACCCTGATATGGATTCTATATCTTCAGATAGCTATTCTACCAGTTCAGAATATCATTCTACAATTAATTATGATGATAAAAAAGATGTTAAAGGCCTTAATACAGAAAAAAACCAGAATGAAAATAATTATGATCATAATGATGATAACAGTCAAAATAATCGTGATAATGAGGATGAAAAAAGTCAACCAGATATTTTTCAATTATCTCATCATAGTTCCAGTAGAAGAAGTAGTAGTCTAGATAAAAATGAAAGAAACTATAGTCCTAGTGGAAGTAGAAGAAGGAGTAATCTAGAAAAAAATGAAATAAAGTATGAAGAATTACTTAAAGCCAAATCAAAATCCCGAAAAAATAAAAGGAAAAAAAATCGCGATTTGAAAAAATATTTGAATTATGAAAAGGGACGTTTTGATGCCAATTATCTTTACCAAAATAGTTTAAATTATAATTTAAATAATAAATGTTTGATGGATGATGTAGTTCTATCTGCTTATTCCAAAAATTAAAACTTCCTTCTTTTTTTACAATATTTCTGTATTTTTTCTATTAATAGTTTCACTTTTATCGGTTTTATCAAATAATCATTTATCAAACCTTTCGTTATTAATTTTTCATTTTCTATCCTTTCTGATACCGCTGTTACTGCTATAATTACTGGTTTATTTTTCTGTTTTTTTATTTTTTTCGAGAATTCTATTCCAGACATTATTGGCATTTTTATATCTAGTAATATTAACTGGTATGGACTATCTTTTTTATGTAAATCCATCAAATCATATGCTTCTTGACCATTTCCAGCCACTGATATATTATGATAATTAAGCTTTTCTAACATTTGGACTAAGATTTGTTGATTTATTTTTATATCATCTACCACCAATATTTTGAGATCATGTTTAGTCGGTCTTATGTTTGAAGATAAGTTTATATTTTCTGAGCTATGAGGACTAAATTCGTCAAATGGTTTTAAAATTTTTATAGTTTCATTTATTAATTGTTTTGGGTCTATCGGTTTTACTAATAAACCCTGAAATATTTTATCTTTTGTACTCTGAGGTAAATCATAATTACTTATTCCTATCAATGGAAAATTCATTCCTTTATTGATAATTTTTTTAGCCAAAGTATATCCATCGACTTTTGGCATTTGAAGTTTTATTAATGCCAGATCAAATTTAAACTTATTTTTTAAATACATGTTTGCTTCTTGTGCATTTGAACAACTTATTGGAATCATTTTACGTTTTAGTAATATATCACTAATAATAGTGCGATTTACTATATCATCATCAACGACCAAGACATTTTTTTGTGCCAATAGTTTCTCATCTATTTGATCATCTGTTTGTTTCGGATCTTTTTTTATTTCTCTCACCAATATCTCAAAAGTAAATACTGAACCTTCACCTACTTTACTTTGTTCTAGCCAAATATCACCACATAAAAGTTGAGTCAATTTTTTACATAATGCTAGACCTAATCCTGTACCCTGATATTCCTTAGTTATACTTTGGTCCAATTGAGTAAAAGGTTTGAATAGTTTATGATAATCTTTTTTATGAATACCAATTCCTGTATCTTTTATCTTAAAACTTAAAATATACAAACCTTTTATTAAATCTATCCTTTCGTGAAAATTTATATCTGAGGACCCTGATGTTGATGAATTACTTGTATAACTATCTGATAACGATAATATTGAGGGATTTGTAATATTTATTTTATGCATATTATTTGATTCATCGCTACTACTATTATTACTACCTGAACCATCATTGGTTTTCAAAAAATTTTCAATTTCCTCTTCCAAACTTGAATTATATTTTTTTATTAGTTTATGCCACTTTGACGATTCAGGAATATCATCTTCATTCAACGGTTCTGCTAATATTTCTATATCCACTTTCCCACCAGAAGGTGTAAATTTTATTGCGTTTCCTAATAGATTAATTAGAATCTGACAAAGTCTTTGATTGTCAGTTATAATATATTTAGGTACACTGTTTTGAGATGATAGATTATGATTTATTTCCATGTTTTTTTGACTTGCCCGATATAATAGTATTTCTATACACTCTTCTAAACATTTATGCAAATTTGTCGCACTCATTTTTGGTATTATCTGATCTGCTTCCAATTTTGTTGTATCTAAGATATCATTCATTATCGATAATAAATTTGAACCACATTCTTGAATAACCTTTAAATAATTCCTTTGTTCCATTTCTAGTTCCGTGTGTTCTAGTAATTGAGCCATTCCTAGAATTCCATTTAATGGATTCCTAATTTCATGACTAACATTAGACATGAATTGTAATTTATAATTTATATCATGATCACCATCATATATTATAATCATATATCCTTCTCTTAATTTCGGATCATCATGTTCCGGATAACCCAATATATGTGTATCCATCACCACTCTCATTCTATCTTTATGTTGATATTTTATAGGTTTTACCTTGATATCTTCAATTAAATCAGTTAAAGAGTCACAATCTAATATATATTTCTTGAAATCTTGATGAATTAATTGAGATTTAGGATATCCTAAAAATGGACCATTCAAATATCTTATTTTCAAATCTATATCCGTTATTATTATTCTATGATTCATATTCTGACAAAGTAATTCTGACGGAAAATTATCTAATACACCATGTCTCGTTTCTTCCATCCTTAAAATATAATATATATTAAGAAAATAAACCTTTCTTCTCCTCATTTTTAATACTATTCCTCTACTTTTTCCTATTTTAGTCTAATAACTCAAAATCTGGATCATTATATCGCACTATTTCATTGGTTCCATCTAATAGATAGAAATCCATTTCTTCCGGGTCTGGTGGATGACTTTCCCTTACTCCCCGAAAACATGGATATGATTTTCTAGGTACTTCTACATCATTCTCTTTTGATCCATTTTTCAAATTTATTGTGGATTTACTTTTATTTTGATTCATCTCCCGTGTTACTCTCACCTCAGTTCCCGAATCCAACATTATTACCTGATCCCTTACTTTTTTTGACTCCGTTTTTTTACCTATTTCAGGAGAGGTTAAATTCCATTGTTTTAGAAGAGAATTACTTGACATTTTTTATATAATCTACGATGATCTTTCTTTTTATATTGTCTTATTTTATAGTTATGGATACACAAAAATGGGGACCACCTTTATGGAAAGGTATTCATGCCATTGCACATGGATATGATCCTGAAATTCATAACCCAAAAGACTATCAAATATTTTATCATGTTTTAGGACGAGTTTTACCTTGTAAATATTGTCGCCAATCTTATCAACAATTTATTAAGGAATTACCAGTAGAAGATTATTTAAATAGCCAAGAAGATTTAACTTTCTGGTTATACAGTATGCATAACAAAGTTAATCATAAATTACGAAGTCAAGGTCTCCTTAAAAAACCTGATCCCACTTTCGAATCTGTTTACAAAAAATATGATAAATGGAAAGCTAATTGCGCTGTTAAAACCTGTAAACGTTCTGCTACTAAAAATCAATGTCAAGCCATTACCCGAAAAGGTAGACGTTGCACAAAAACTCGCTCTACTGGACGAAAAAAATGTGTCCAACATTGTAAATAAACATTCACATACACACATACATACCACTATGTCATTTTATCCACTCTTACACACTCATCTGAGAATGATTGTATTTTAACATCTTCTTGTTTAGTTATAACTTAAATATGATAACTAAACATAATAATGGCTTTGCTATCTATAAAATTATGCAATGGTTCTCTTTAATTACCGTTTTAAATGCACCTTATTTACAATTAGGAAGACGATTAAGAAAAGAAATACAATTACATTACCAAATGCTTAATAAACACCGGGATTTTTCTCATTTTGCCTTCTTACAATTATCTACATATGATATGGCAATTTATCGTAATCTATTAACACCGAAAATTGCTAAACCATTTAAAATTAATAAAACAGAACTAAAATGGAAATTGGATAGTTATTTTGGATATGATTGATTATTAATATAACTTTGGAAAAACTAAGTTATATTATTACTTTTTCCATATAAATAAATAATATTATTAAAAATATTTTACTATGCTCTTTATTTAGTTTTATATATTCTAAAATTTACTAAAAGTAGGCATAGTAAAATATTTTTATATCATTTTATTCTTTATAATTTGGAAAAAACTTTGTTCCTTATTTAATACATGTAACCTGGAAAACCTAAACTTGACTTTTCTGACATCTTAACTCTTCTTGCCCATCCTGGTAGTGAAAATCGTTTCGTTGGTTCATTTAAATTTAGACAATAATTATATGGGAAAATATAAGGATTATCATAACCTAATACACTATATTTTGGATCATTTAAACAACATTTTCTTACTCTTCTAGTTGGAGAAACTACCAACCCTTCTTTCTTCTTCTCAGAAAAAGATGATATTTTTAATGGTTCAGCTATTATTGTATAAGCTGTATATCGACAATAAACCATAAAAATAGCTGTCATAAGAATCATGGCTATAAGAATATAACGACTGGACGCATTTAAACTATTCATTTAATATTCCTATTTTTTGTTTAATTATAATATCACTATATTTAATAATGATATTATAATTGATTATTTCACCTAATTTAGATTATTAATAATAATACCAAGGATAACCTATATATTTGCCATGGTTCAGAAAATAATTCGTTGGTTGGTAATCATACCAATTAAAGTATCGATATGGTTCTTCTGGTTCACGTAAATCATATTTTTTTTGAGAACCATGTTTTTCACCCTCTCGATAATGTTTTTTATATGGATAACCATAAATTGAATAACCCAAATGAATCGATTTAGGATCCTTTTTGTCCTCATATTTGTTATAATCGCTAGAACCTTCCAATGGAAGAAAAGGAATTTTTTGGAAGAATGTTTCTGAAGTTGATTTTTTGAAAAAGAAACATGCAACTAGCAAAAACAAAGCTAAATATAAAATAAAACTTCTTCTTTGAGAATTCATATTAAAGTTGGAATATATATTAGAGTGGGATTATAAACTTTATGATAATTGAATATTATTAAATCAAAGTGTGTTGTGTTTTTGTGTTTTTTTATTTTTCTCTTTTTTTTTACATCATTGCAATTATTTCGTCCCTTTCCTCCAAACTTATCGGATGAAAATCTTTTCTGACTAATCGTCCTATGGCTTCATATGATGTCATATTATAATCTGCCAATCTAATATTGAAGGTATATTGACCAATCGAACGATAATCATCAGATAAGTAAATATCATTGGAATCATCATCATAAAAGAGTTGAATTATTTTAATTTGATTTTCACTTGACACGCGAAGGAAAAAAATAAAACCATCATTACATAGTGATGAATTCAATTCTAATACTAGGTTATAGTTATGCATAATAATAGGAAGATATAATTTAGTCGTCAAATTATTTATTAATATTAATATACGTAACCTCAATAAGATCATTTTTATATTTTCTCGGAAAGCCATCCTCTATTTTACCATATTCTTTAGACTTGCTAGATAATCTGCCCAAATTTCCTCCACTTTGAGTCCATATCGATCAAGAATTTGATGATCCAAATCATCAAGGGGAGCATTCTGAAAATCGAGGTTTTGATAAATAGTGGGGCTAGTTTGGATGGCTTGGCGGTGAAAATCTATAATTTCGGTGTGTAACTCAGGAAATTGTGACCAGTTAATCGAAGTATGGAAATTATAAATGAATTCCCGGTTTTTTAGGTTTTGGCTAAATTTCTGGAATATTGGCTTTATTTGTTCTGGTGGTTGATTTTTAGATAGTTGAGCCAGAATCTTATATTGATAAGATCGCTTTTCCAATATTAGTATTTTTGGTATTGCTTTTATCAAGCGCTCTATAAGTTGTTCAGTATAATGTTCTATTTCGGTTTTAGGTTTAGTCATAGGTTCATCTTCAGAATTTCCTTTAGACATACCTTTAGATTGGAAGGTGGAAAAATCTTTAAATTTTTTGGTTTTTGATTTGGAATGGAGTCCAACTGGTAAGTCGTTATTACATTTACGTCGGAGAGCTTCCACATCTTTCATATAATCATCACTTTGCATGTTGTTGTTCCCATCAAGCTGAGATTCAAGGTGACTGTGGACTTGATCACGAGGGTCGACAGGTGTTCGATGAATATTGTGATTAATTTGGTTAACAAATTCTTCTAGGACTTGGGTATCAGAGCATTTTGAGAAATATCCTACTTCAGTCCAACGTTGTTCTGGATGAATCTTAAATTTTATTCTTAAATTACCCTGTTCATCTCGGCTAGGGATAATGGCTAATTGTTGACCTAATTTATTTTGTTCAATTAATTGAATGTAATAAGCAGGATCTGTTTTAATATATAAAAAAAGGTCTTCACGAGACATATCAGTTAACATTTCCAATTCATTATATTCCAACTCACTCTCACTTTCATTGGATGATTCAAATATATTATCAATTTCCGTGCTGGATAAATTTGATACTTCATGAATATCCATATCTGACGAGATACTTGGTTCATCATATTCATGACTATCACTTAAACTAAGACTATTTGATGACATTTTGAATGAATCAATATATTATTAGAGAGTTTATTTTTTAATAATGTTTGAACTTGAACTGATTTCTTGGGTACGTTTCGATATAAAAATGTTCTTCATTATGTAGTATTATATAATTACTTAAACGTAAATATCAATATAATATAATATTGAAATGTCTGGTGATTTTTTATCTGGACAAAATGTTAATTACATTTTAAACCAACTTTTTTCTAATCTTGAACAAAAAGGTGTTTCCCTCAATCCCAAAGATGAACAAACTCGAATCCTTAATTTTATGCAAAAATGTAAAGCCAATTATCCTAGACAAAATGTTATTCAGTTAAATAATTATGTCATTAAAGCACTCACTGAACATTATATGAAAATGCAACCTCCTCAAGGTAACTTGGAAAATCGACTTGAACAAGAATTAGCTGATCGTCAATACCGAAATACTTTAATGCAAGGCCCTGAAGTCGTTAATCCTAGTACATCTGGCTATCTAAGTTTGGATCAAGCACGTGGGGCAATGCCTATCAATAGTGAAGGAGCTCCAGCATCAGAGGTGGGTCAAGGTTTTGATCGAGATCGTCAACAGGAACGAGAAGAAAATATGACTGTAGAAGAAAGACTAGCCGAACGGGAAAAACTTCGGCTGAATAATTCTGACATTCAAAATATCAATCCACCTCTTTCATCTACACCTACACCATTAGTTAATACACCTGGCATTAATTCTAGGATAGGTGAACGATCGATTTGGATATCTTTGAGCAAGGATAATTTAGTTAATATGAGTGACAATGTTTTAACTTTCAGTTGGGACCAAAAATTATATCGAAAAGTCTTAGGAAGAGATGAAGCTAATCGACCTAGTGGATGTCATATGACGATTGAACATTTAACATTACCTAAATATTACCCTTACATTTTAGTCAAAAATAAAAATTCTGAAAGTAATGTCGGCATTTATAATGCTTCCGGTAAAGGTTTCGAAATGAAATTAGTCCCTGTCCAAAGATTACTTGAAAATACCAGTTACCGACAACTTGGTCGTGGATTCATGTTCTCCCAAAAACCTAATACTCTCAGCTTACAATTGTCATCTGGACGAGAAGGTGAGGACACACTCGGTTTAAATTTAATTCCTGTTATGAAGGTCACTAAAATTAATAATCGGATAAAGATCCAAACTAAATATCCCCATAACTTAAATCAGGCCGATTTCTTAGTCATTGAATTTCCTGAAATGGCTTCTTGTTACAAAGTTACTAACTTGAAAATTCTAGATTTATACCAAATTGAAGTTGATTCTCCTTTTTCAGGTTATTTTAGTAATAATTTTAGATTAATCAGAAACAATTGGGATTTGGATCTAACTTTGAAAATTAATTTATAAATCATATATCAATCTAAAAAATTGATAATAAATTTTTTTTTATTCCTCATTTAATTATTTAATTCGTATGAAAATCCTCACTAAATTAGTTCCTACATGTATTTTTGATTTTGAATTGAGACAAGTCGTTAAAGGTAATAATTTCTCTTTCAATGATATGACCTTTAGAGCCAAAGTTGTTGATATTTATGACGGAGATACTTTAACTCTCATTTTTAGATATTGTGGTAAATTACAACAACACAAATGTCGAATGTTAGGATATGATAGTCCTGAAATGAAACCTCTTCTTTCCATGAAAAATCGCAAACTTGAGATTTCTAAAGCTAAAGAAGCCCGTCAAGCATTATTGAAATGGGTTAAAAGTTGTAATTGGATCGTTTATATTCATTGTCATGAATTCGATAAATATGGGCGCATTTTAATTGATCTATATGTTCCTTATCAACCCAAATTTTTTGGTTTATTCCATAAAAAACTATTGATTAATCAATGGATGATCGATGAAAACTATGGATATCCTTACGACGGAGGAAAAAAAAGGAAAAAATAGATAGAAGTAATATTATAAACTTTCTTTTTATTGATATACCTCTCCGAGAAAATATAAAATTGATTAAATATACTTGTTTTTTTAATAACAAAACAATAAAAATAAATATATTTCTATTGTTTTTATTTTTATTTCTTTTCTTTTTCTTAAGAATGTCTAATACTACTAATCTTAAATTACAACTAACTTTAGCTCAAATTGAGCAACAAAAAGCAATTGTGGAACTCCGTTTAGCAAAATTTCAAGCTGAGAAAGAGGATCTCGAAAACCGAATGGCTAGACTTATCTTGGAAGATAAATCTACTTCTCTTTTTTCATATGATTATGCTAGTTCTGCTCCTTATACCACTAAATATGGTCCTGTTTTTTCAGTTAAAGCATCGAAGGCCTCGACTGAAAAAAAGCCTCGGGTTGAAACTGTTGAAGATTTGGTAAATAATTATCAAATCAGTACCAACCAAATGATTTGGAAACTCCCTAATAGCAAAGTCGCTCATTGGGATTCACAATGCCAACATTTACTAGGTAGAAAGGCACGAAAATCTAAAATTGAACTGAATATGAACAAGAACTTTTGCCAGACTTGCTATCATAGTTTGTTCAATTAATTAATTTATTTATTTCACACTTTTTAAAAATTTCTAAAAAACTATAAAACGACAAATACTTTGTTTCTTTTATTTAATCTTTTTTCTTTTATATCAAATCAGCTGTACCTCTATTTATACGAGCACCCCGCATACTTAGATAACGTGGTCTTGGCAAATCAACATTCGTTTGTAAATTCTCGTTCAGGTAGGTCAGATAACCCTTTACTCTGGGAATAATTTCTTCGACTGTTGCATATTGAAGAACCGCATAATTAAGACGAGCTATTTGTTCATTAAGACGATATGGTAAATTTTGAGAATCACTTAAATAAATGGATCTCATAATAATTAGAAGTTCCTCATCTGATTGACGACCTATGATATGACCAGTTGCTTTATAAACTATTTCTCTCATTTTTTTTTGAAGATAGTCCACATTTTTTCGGGAAAAAAATGTTCGAGATAGATTAGACTTTTCTAAATCTTTAAGCGTACTATAAATTAAATCTTCATCTGGTTTTGGTTCAGCTATCATTCTATCGTCCGAATAACCTGATGGTTTCTGAATATCATTACGATTTTCTAAATATTTATTAGTATAACCTGTGTCATTACGGTCAAAGTCTTTTAATTCAACGAAACTTAAACTTGTCATCAATATAATATTTAAAAAGAAAGTTTATTTGTAAATTGGTACATATAATTTAATTTGAATATAAGAATATTCATGAGTAAATAAAATATAAAAAAATATACCAAAAATAATTAAAAAATATGATCACTCTTTTTTATCCTCTTAATTCAGATAATGTTGAAGCTATCAGAATTAGAACTAACTATTTTGAACCTCTTAATAGTGTTTTAGAAAAATTTAATAATCATCATAATAAAACAAATTCACCTATCTCAAAGTTATATAATAAATATGGTCAAGAAATACCCTTAACTTATCAAATTCAAAAAACTAATTTAGATGTTTATTTTAATCTTAGTGATTCTTGAATCACACTTTGGAGTGTTGGTATTAAATTCTTCATTAATTCTACTGCTCCAGGGGCTCTAATATGTGTTGAGATTGGATATTTTTCTCCATTAGTTAAATCCAGATTAAAAAGTTGACCTCTATAATAGATATCATCTTTATAAAGATGTATAAATGGCATCTTTCCTTCAGGTGGATTTTTAAGTCCAATAATTAATAAAAAATCTGCTGGTGCTTTATATGGTTTTTCCTCCAAAAAATTTAATTCCTCATATTCTTCGGCTTTTAGAAGGCCTTTTAAAGCAATTTTAACATCATCCATTTTTTTTAATTTAGATATAAGTTTATATCTAAATTAAATCAATTTTTTTGATATAAGTTTATATCAAAATTAAATCAATTTTTTTTAAACATCTTCAAAACACACCGTTGACGTTTCGCCACCACTAAAAATATACTTCAGAAAATAGTATACACCTGTCGCTATACCTGATAGAGTCAAATCTTCTGTCACTGCATAAGCACCGGCAAAAAGGACCAATGCTAAAATAGGTTCCATTTGGATTAAATCGCGTTGCCGTTTCCCTGTTTTCACACCTAAATCTTGGGCTAAAACCTGTACTATTCCATAAGCACCGATCACCATAAGAGTATTGTGAAAATTGCGTTGCATATTAGTGAGAAGTTAAATGTTATATATTAAGATAATATTTTATATAGAAATGGTAATAAATTTAAAAATAATTGAAATATATTTATTATTTTATTTTTTAAAAATATTTCATTTTTTACATATAAATATTTTAAATATGTTCCCTTTGAGTCTTGCTATTATTGTTGATAGACTTGAAAATGAAACAGATTTTCAATATAGTCATCGTTGTTGGTTTATTGCTCTACAAAATCCTCTTACTATTACACAATATATTCAAGCAGTTAAATGGTCTATTATAGACGCTAACATACAATTTTTAAAGTGTAAATATGTAGATGATGTTCACGACAAAGTTAACCGAATGAGAGTTGGTGTCCTCAGAACTATTTAGGTTTCACTATCATAAAAAATTGCTACCTCACTAATCATTTGTTCAATATTTTTAACCAATTCATCCCGGTCATTTGAAGTTATTTTTTTTGAAGTTAGATTGAAAATCTCTGCTACTTTGTCAGGGTCACTTAATGAGGTCCTAAGTTTTGGACTTTCTATTATAATAGTTAATTTATCTTTACGAAGAATGGTAACTTCAACTAAAATCTGTGTGAATCTCATAACAATTTTATAATCTGTTTTTCGACTTGAATGATGATAAGATTTAATTACCATCTGTTTTAGATACCAATCTATTGTCTTTTGAAAACGACTCTCTTCATACCAAGGTTGACTACGGACATTTTTCTTAATATCTTCTTGGTCTAAACGAAATTGAACTTCACAATAACATGGTTTATATTTTTGTAACTTATGTTGAAGAACATTATATAATTGAATTTGTTTACTTCCCCATTCTTCCATTGGAATGTCCAAAATTTTATCTAAAGTTTGTGAAAGTCCTTTTAAATATTCCTCCATTTTTTATAACTAATCCTATTAGCATTAAATAAGTAAATATTTTCATATTTTTAAACTCTTATATTTATTAGATTTGCCACTAACGGAAAGCCACCTCCTAATACATTTACCATTCCCACTCCTACAGAATAAGAAAATTAACTTTACCTTGCGCAAACAAAGATACCTAGTTATATATTTTTTATTCATTGGTGGGCATTTAAAATTTGTATTAGTGTAAAGATACAATTACTATACAAAGTCACTTAATTAATATTAATTAAGTTTAATATGACATCATATAAATTATTTTAAAAAGTTAATCAAGTTATAACTTCTTAATTTTTTTTGGTTTTATTCTCTACTAATTCCTACCTCTACTTCCCCCTCCTCGAGTATTTCTAATATGAGTTGGTCCAGAGGAACTAGGTGTACTAGTTGGTTTGGTAGGTGTAAATGTGATAGTTGATGTAGAGCTAGAATTAGATCCTTTAGGCATTTTAGATTATATATATTTAAACTTCCAGTTTTTTTTAATTTAAAATATAAATGAAAAAAATAAATCAATTTTTTTAGGGTAGTAAAAATTACCGCGATTCTTCTGAACGACGAAAAAAAATGTCTCGGTACCGATTTACTTCTTCATCTAAGATTATATCTTGAGCTATTTTCTCAAAAGGATGTTTTAATGATTTCAATATGAAATGCATTGAATATATTCCACATTCGGAATTTGCATATTGATGTCTAATCGTATTTACTTTCACTTTATAACCTAGTTTCTCATTTATTTTTGCTATGAATTGCTGTACTTGCGGGGGCATCGGAATTTTTGAAGGATTGGAAGGTTTGCGTCCTAAACTGTCAGTATAAGAAATTCCTGCGATATTTGGGAATTGTAGCTTATCTCCATAACTATCAAAATAACTTATTGCTCTTCGTCTTTTGTTTATTACTAAAGCCACCCAATGAGACCCAGGCATATCACTAGGGTCTAAATTGAAGATTGTTCCGATAATTTCATTTTGTGGATCAAAAAGATTGCGAGGATTTCGAAATTTTATAGCTTCTTTGTAATCTAATTCCATAAAGTCAATTGGAAAAGGCCCGAAAAATTTAAAATATGAATGTTTCTTATCATGTTGTCTCATCACTGATAGTATTTGATCCGTAGATAACCATTGATAAGATCCTAAAGGTGCTGGAGGTTTAAAGAAATCTTCAACATTCGTACCGAGTCTACTATGGGCTAAAAAGGGTTGTCGAATCCAACAAACTTCATCATTTCCACAAGCTTGTTGTAAACTTTTTTGAATTTTATTCCAAATAGCTCGTTTATTGTCTGATGATTTTATATCTATTTTATTATTATGTGTTTTATTATACCTTTTTGCTATTTCTATTAAATCGTTACGACTAAAACAGCTTATACTATCACCTTGATAATTATGTGGGGCACATATATTTTTTCTACTCATTTATTTACACAGATTACAATATAATATTTAATAAGATTTGTTTCATTCTACTATATTTCTTTATTCTTCATTTCCCTAATTTTTTAATCGTATATGCGCTAGCTTTACTGTATCTGCTCTTGTTTCTCTAGTTTGATCTAAATAATCAGTTGCTTGGAGAACCATATCTTTTACTTTTTTATCATCAATCACATCAATAGTATTTAAAAAATCTTCTAAACGATCGGCTATTTGTTTCTTACTAAATTGCTTTTTGGAACCCTTTTTTACTCTTGGAACTAATTGATGTTTTCCCTTTTTTATATCTTTTAAACCATAGGTTTTTATACATTTAAGTAAATTTTCCTCTAATTCTTTCTTCTCTTTGTCTAATTCCCGTTTAATTTGACGAACTTTATCCAAAGTATTTTGTAGTTTGATCCACTTTTTTGCACTTTCACTTATTTCATTTGTCTTATCTTCCGTTAGTTCTGGATACGTATCCATCGGTTCTACCACACTATCTTCTCCTGGTAGTTCATTTACATCATTAAAACTTACTATACTTATTTCCTCATCTTCACGAAGAGTTCCTGTTTGTGTACTAGTCATCACTTGTTCTAATGCATCATAGTCTCCTTTAGTATATAAATCAAGTTGGTGTTGAAGTGAATCAAGATCACTGACAGATGCCATTTTGTTTCTTAATTTGGTTTAAATTTGTATAATTCTCATTTAACGAAATGTTTTTAACCTTCTTCTGATTCAAATATGGGTTTAATTCCTTTAATCTCTCTTTACTATACACATAAATGGGAGTCTGTTTTTCCTTATTATTTTTTGATTGTGAAAACATGATTATTATTTTAATTATAAAAATGTGATTATATTCAAAATCAATTTTTCATTAATTAAATTTTAATCTTAACCAAAGTAATATAGATTATTCTATATTAAATTTTTTCTTAAGTTTTTTTCATTCTTCATTCATCCTTTTCCTCCTCCAATGCTTTTACTTTTCCCACTGGTTTCCCCAAAATCGGTTTTTTTGGTGAAATCTTTGGTTTGTTTGCACTCTTTTTATGCTGTCGGAACTGCATAATACGATCGCGATCTTCACCCCAATGAATCTTTAGATACCATCTGCTCACACGACCTGTTTTCTGATCCTTACTATTTGTCAAGGAAAAGATAAAACGTTTGTCCTTGAAATCTTGATTGTTTCGGAGTCGTTCCATTACTGGGACAATATTAATTGTTTCATGCGAAAAAGCACGATTTCCAATTTTTTTTTCTTCTCCTCCCAACATCAAATAATTCAAACCAAAATACCAAATTGTTTCTGGATGATCCTTCGGACGCTCATTCACCAACCTACCTTTTTGTTCCTCAGGATCCCAATAAACAAATGTGTACAATTTATGTTTGACACCTTGTTTGATATCACCTCCAAATGCCATAACTAACCCTTGTTCGGTTGGTCGATTATTTTTTGCCCATTCTTTCAAGGCATTCGGGATTCTAATTTCACAAATTGTCCTCTCCAGCCATGCTGTTGCTTGTACCAACATCTTCTTACGCTCATCTGAAATAGGGGGTAAAACACGTTTATTTTTAACCAAATCTTCAGAATCAGGAATTTTATACATCTTGTTAAAAGAATAGTAGTATCAAAAATAGTAATTGAAATAGTAAAGGAACTAGAAATTATAGATATAGATCTAAATTTATATTAATATAATGTAAAAAAAACAAATCAATTTTTTTTTTACATTCTTTTAATCATAAAATTGCCTGTTTTTCACAATTTTATAACTTTTTTTCTTTTTTTTTCTCTATTTTTACACATTATATCTCTCATTTTTATCTCACCAATGACAACTTGGAGATAATTCGTCAAAAACCGGACCTTCTCCTGCTTCAAATGGTTTACTTTGTTTCAAAGGGGCTCCTTTATTGAAGATGTAAAAAGGGGCTCCAATAGCAGTACCTCCAGTTTGATTTTGACGTTGTTTTTGACTACAATCGCAAGGTTTATATAGATGACCTATTTGACGATGAAGACAGCTATCACAATTTGGTCCACGATATAGATCTAGATCATTAAAATAACGGGCTGGCATACGTACTGCACCACCTTCTTGTTTCTTAGATCCACAACCACAGTTTTGACAATTTGGTCCACGATATAGATCTAGATCATTAAAATAGCGGGCTGGCATACGTACTGCACCACCTTCTTGTTTCTTAGCTCCACAACCACAGTTTTGACAGTTTGGACCTTTATATAGATTTTTATTATTAAACCAGCGTGCTGGTTGACGAATAGCTCCTCCAGTTTGATTATAACTCATCTTTGTTAGTTACTAATATATTATACTAAAAGTTTTTTTTACTTTACTCATCTTTTAACCATCTCACATAACCTTTCCCATCTAAATACAAATAAATATTTCCATCTATTCCATACTTTTCTTCCTTTTCTTCATCTTTTGTCCTATTACTTTGCCAATGATAATCTTGATTGACTGATGGACGGTAAAAATTATTAGGGCCTTTTTGACGTAAATTTTCCATTGCTTCTTTCCTACTCGTATAGACTGGCATAATTTTGCCTGGTTCGTTCTGAATTAGACCTTGACCTATAATGTTAGGTCGTGCTAAACCTATTCCACATACATATTCTAAAGAAGAACATTGCGAGTTTTTCACATATAAATGATCTTGACTCTCTCTACAATCATCACTTCTTAAAATTACATATTCTCCCGCTAATATACATTTAGAAGCCTCCTCTAATTCTGATATTTTGTGAACTACCTTGCGTATTACAAAATCTTTACCTGATGACATCGATTTATTAATATTTTTTTCACTACTGAGCTTAATTTTTTGTTCAATATTGGTATTTGTAGGTATAGAGGAAGCATGAGGATCATTTTCAGGATAAATTTTAATTGATTGTATAGTAATTTGGTCATTATGTAAAATTATGCTATCCCCTCCGATTAAGAGACCAATTTGAATTTCAGGATATTTAATTTTAATTCTAAATTTGTAAATTTGAGAAACATCTGATAAATAATGACGAGATTCATTTTTGCTCTCCAACAAATTCTTATTTAATATATTAGAAGAGCTTTTTGATAAGTATATATAAGATCGATTGTTGTTGGCATAAGCTTCAATTTCTATTTTAAAATAACCTAAATAGGGGAGTCGAATCGGATATTTCGTTATTAGTCCTATTTGGTGAAAATCATCCAATGTTCGATTTATTTCTGATGTTACAGTAGCTCGAATAATTGGTGTTTGGTCTTTTTGAAGTTTTTGTATTTGGATTACTGAGTTTGAACTGCTCGGATAAGTGATAATTTTAAATGCGTCTGAATTTGAAAGATCTATAGAAATCGGACTCAAACTTAAAGATGACATTTCTTCTCCTCTTACTTTATATTGCTTCTTATTGCTTTTAATTATATATATAGCTTTCTTACTATATTGTTTTTTGTCAGCTATATTTTTAATAATTACTTCATTCTTTTTCCCTTTTATATGAATTATATTATTTATCGTAAAGATATCGATTTCGCCAATGCATCTATTGTACCGATTTGGCATGGAATCACACCAGCAGTGGATCTATCTTTTAAACCGATCAAAGATATTAAAAAATTTACAGTACCAGTGATTTCAATCATGATTAATTTGGGGGGTAGTTTTTATTTAGAAAGTGAAGATTTAGCGGGTAGACTTTATTTTCGCGAAATGGGTGAAATAATAATTTTAGAACCAATGAATCGTTATAAAATCTATAATCAAGGAGATGGAGAAAAAAAGATTCTAATAATATCAGTTTATCAATTCGATTTAGATCAAACTAATATTTCTTTTTTCGAAAAAATTAATTTTATTACTGACGTTCATTCTATTCGTAATAAAACTTGGTTTTTACCTTTCCAATCCATTTGGAATATTCTCAATCCTCATCAACTTTTTCTTATTATAGGTCCCGATAAAATTTTTTCTGGACTCGATTATGCTCTTCGAGGACCACAAAGATTCGCTTTAACTCTCGCCAAAACTAAATTAACTCAAGGACCCTTACCACATTATTATCATCTATCTGATGAACATTATTTAGTTCTTCGTGGTAAATATCAAGTACGAGTCGATAACCATATTGTTATCTTAGAAGAAGGTGATATGATTGGTATCAAATCTGGTCTTCTTCGAAATTTCACTCAAATAGGAAATCGAGATCCTAACAAACAAGAAGAAGGTTTTATTTTACCTATCTTGATTGGCCCCAATCAAAAAAATAATGATATATCATTCCCACATAAAACTCGAAAAATTATTAAAAAAAAATTACCTACATGGAAAATACCCTTGTTGAAAATTATCGAACGTTGTGGACTTACATTCACTTGATTCATTTTTTATATACATTTACACCCTTGAAAGTTTAAAATGGGACGATAAATAAAAATCACTAACGAAATTAAAAATGGCTTAAAGATATTCTGATTTATTTTATTGTGTAGGAAAAGTTTAAGCAAGTATCTTTATGATCTACACTAAATAAAAACCTATAGCAGGTCTATAATCTTTTGAGGGGGTCAAAATGTCTAAAACATTTTCGGCTTTTTCAAATAAAGGGGATTTTAGACTTTTTCCAATATGAGTTTAATTACTCCATCAGTGGTACTACATCGGTAGGGATTAGGAAGTTCCATTTCATTATGAAAGCCACATAACCAAATTTTGCATGGCATGAAAAGACCAAACCTTGTCTGTCCCTGAAATGAGATCCTAAATACTTGTCAAGAAGTATTGTCCCATTTTAAACTTTCAAGGGTGTAAATTTATATATTCACCTATTATTAACATATGTATATATACCTACAAATAGTATATATACATTTCATAATTTTTAAACTATGCAAAATAGAATTCTATATCTCGAATGAAACCTATTGAACTTCCGCTCATCGCACTTAGAGCTCCATCTATTCCTGATGATTCTTCCTCACTTTGTTTTTTTAGTCCTGCCAAACTATCCATTATTCCTGATGAATCTTCTTCCCCAAACATACCTCCACCTTCTTGAGACCTCGTTTCAAAATCTACTGGTCCTGGATTCACCGTTACTACTGAACCACGTGAACTTTTCATTGACGGTTGAGAACCTGCTAAATCCAGTGAATTGAGGATACCTGATGACGCTTCCTCTTCTCTTTTCTCAAAATATCTTTGCTGTGACTGTGTCATAGTTGGTTGAACATAAGAAACTTCACTAGCTTGGGATCCGGTTTCGAGACCTAAAGCTTGAAGTTGACGACGACTGGCATTTCGGAAATCACCTTCTCCTGCCTGAAAAATTATGTTCGGATATTTCTTTAATTCTCGTTTTAGAACTGGATCAAGAGGTACATTTAGAATCTTTATCATTTTCAGATTTGGCATAAATTGACGATAATCCATTTCTGGTAAATCCGCTAAAGCATTATCACTTAAATCTATCGTCTCCAAATTTTGCCATACTAAAGGTACTGGTCGACCTGTTTCATAACTAATCACTTTAAGTCCCCGACGTGGAAACTTTCGAATCTTGGTAGAATCTGTATCACTCAAATCTAATACTCTGCTTCTAACTAATTCTGGAATCGAGTTAAATTTAGCACCCACACTCTTTAGAAAATGAATCATTAGCCAGTCATCAGTTTCACGGAAACCAGAAAGATTATCTCTCCTACCAAAATCATACTCCGTCTTTCGTTTCCAAAACTCATTCATCTTCATACTTTGAACACAAACCAAATCCTGTACTTCTCTACTTTGACGACAAGCTCTTTGTAATTCGACTGGATCCATTGAAAGTAATTCAGATTCTGTGAATCGGCCTATTTTTTTTTCTTCCATAGCTGGATTTTGAAAAAATTGTTTCTTTTCCTCAAAACTTTGTCTACTTGCCCCATTACTATAATCTCTATATTCATCATTTCTTTCACTTTCAACCATCCGATTTTCACTCATCATTTCACTTGGACTTCGACTCATTGATTCTACTCTCATCCTATTTAATGATTCAGCCATACTACCCGAAGATTCATCTTCTCGAGGAGAGGAGAGTCTATTTGAGTTACCCGGTTCCCCAAAGCTACTAAAATCGGCACCTTGAGTTCTTGAATTAGCGTTTCCCATATTTAATAAATTTAATTAGGTAAACTAAAATATATAATATACAAATAAAAAAATAGATTTATTGAAACTTTTACTTATTTCTTAGATAGGTTTAGAGTTATTTTTGGCTTCCTTTTTTCAACTTTTATCTCTATTTTTTCTTTCTCCTTTTCTTTCTCTTTCTCTGCTAATAATAATTTATTGTTACTTTCACCCTTTGGAATAAAATCTTCTGTTGTGATCGATACATTGTCATTTTTTGTACTACATTTACTTATTTTTGATACCTTCGAAATAAATTCCATTTTTGGCGAATCTTTATATGACCCTATTTGAAACCCATCTCGATCATTGTAAGATAAATTAATTATCTTATTTATACGACCATTTACTGAGTCATAATCAATCATAAGTTTATCTGAAACTAAATTGGTTACGAAAATTTTTCTGAGTTTTTTATCCGCTGTTTTCGGAAAATTATTTTCATTCGTATATCTTTTACTATATTCTATCACTCTATTTATCTTAAATTCTTTATCTAATTGATGCCATTTAACACAAAATTTAGGGTTTATCTTTCCCGTTCTATTATTTTCTCTTACAATATTACCAAAATCATTCTCTATGATATGAGATTTTTTATCCTTCATCTTTTTCATTTCTTCTTCCTGGAATTTTATTACTATCGCTTTTAGGTCATCTAAGGTAACCTCTTCATCTTCATGAATTTTTGTTTCGGTCATTTTTATTAAATGAATATATTATTTTGTGTTTAGTTTTATTTTTTCAATTTATTTCGTATAATTTATTTTTTTTCTTAATTATTATTAATAATTGTTTTATTTTTAATTTATTTTAAATTTAAATACATTATATTTCCTATTCATAATATGAGTTATAATAGTGAACATAATATCTATTTTGATAAACTCATACAAAACTTAAAAGACAAAAACCATCATTCTGATCAATCCAATTTAGACTCATTGTCTGATGATAATCCTAACATTGATAACACTAGTAATGTAGAGGATAAAATTAATGAAGTAGATCCGAATTATTTTGGACAAAATGGTAAATACTATGATCCTAAAGTTTATATTCTTAATCCAGAAAGTGGTAAATTTGTTCTACGTTCCGGAAAAATTGGACGCAAGTTAATTTATGGTGATAATCCACCACCTGAATCTCGAAGGGCTAGTAGTCGAGGAGGAGGAGGAAAAGTTTCAAAAAACCATCGTGTATATTCCATCAGAAAAATGAAAAAAACTCAAGAAAATACTGATGATTATCAACCTTTTTATAATAGAACTTATAGTACTGATGTCAAAATTCGTAAATTAAAACGTGGAGAATATATTGACTCTGACACACAAGAAATTCTTATATCCAATCATTCACCTTCCCTACCTTATAAAAAAGAACATTGTGATCATAGTCCCGAGTCCAGTGATAATGATAAAAATGCTGATAAACTAATATCTAAAGATGATCATCATCGACATAGAAGACATAATAGTACCAGTCAACAAGAATTGAGAGATGAAATAAAACGAAGTAAGGCAATTCATAAAATAAACAGGTTTTCTTCCTCTGGAAAAAAACATCCCGATCAACTTAAAAACATCATTTATCTTTATACTGATGGTAGTGTTTCTCATAATAAACGCGGACATAAAAATGCTCGCGGAGGTATTGGGGTTTATTTTGGACATAAAAATGACCCTCGAAATATTTCTGAACCCTTTCTAATTGGACCTATTACAAATCAACGAGCTGAAATATGGGCATGTGTTCGTGCTTTAGAAATTATCAGGGATGAAATAAATTTGGATGAAACTAAAGTTGTGATATATAGTGATAGTATGTATGCTATAAATATTTTAACACGTCAATGGAAAGCCAAAGATAATTTAGATATTATTAAAATTGCCTGGTCATTAATGATTCCTGGTATTGTATTTAAACATATCCGAGCTCATACTGGTAAAAAAGATAAACATTCTGTCGGTAATTCCTGGGCAGATAGACTCGCTAATCAAGGTAAAGAAATTAAGTGATAGTAATTAGTATTGATTTTTATATATGATTATAAAAATCAATTAGGTTTTAGTCTATTATATCTCCATAATGATTGAAAATATGATAATGAGTCGGCACCATATAATCAAGATTATAATGATAATTTTCTCTATAATCATTTGCAAAACTGCTTGGTAGTTTGCTATAATGAATTCTAAATGGTTTGCCTTCAGTTACACATTTTTTGCGTATCCCAAATGTATTTTTCAAATTCTTTTGTACTTTGTCTAAACTATCTGAATAGGTGGGATACCATACATTTATTTTATTCACTTCCGGTAAATTCAAATTTACTTCATCTGTGGGTAATACAAGACACAAGTTCAGTTTTTGTGCCTTATACATTTTTTTCGGAAAATAATTATCATATTCACCCGTATAAATTGATATCAAATGTTTACTATAATGAATACCTTCTAATGTGGTTAGAATACTTTTTCCATTATACAGATATTGAACATGAGAGAAATCGAAATATGACATAATATTATCAATTTTGTTCTGAAAAAGAACTAATTGAATTGTTCTATTATAACCAGGGAAGAGTAATTTTATTTTATTACCTGTGACAGCAAAAAACAGTTTGTCTTCAAAACGCTCACGGAAATATTTTAATATCTTTTTTGATTCACGATTTATCACTTTCACATCCGGATTACATATAAATATATCTAAATCACTATAATTATCTAAATCTTCTAATTTTATTCTTGATTCCAAACATTTATGAACTGCACCCCCCACTAAACAAACATACTCCGAAAAGAATTTAAAACTTTCATCTATTAACCCATAACTATATTCCATTAATTTTTCCCTGAAATTCGGTAAATCTACAAATACTTTTTTTTTATAATAATCTATACTAGGAGAATGATATTCTACTGTCGTATCACTTGAATTTGCTAAAGATTTCACTCTAATTGCTGGATCATAACTTTGAATCGTATATTTTCCTGCTAATAGTTTCTTCAAATATTCCATCGTTACATTCGGATCATGAGCTTCTAAATAGGTATAAAGATCTAGCAAAGGTTTTTCGGCAAAAGGAGTATTTGCGAACCAAAGCTGATAAAATTCTAGTTGTTCAGCTTTGTCTGATATTTTATCAATCGATTTCTTATAAATCTTTTTATATTCTTCTGAAGTCAAATATTTTGCTATGAATTTCGGAAATTTATATATATCCACTGATTCATGACAAGTTGGACATTTTATTTCCGATATCTCATCATAAGCACATTCTTGATGATAATTTAGTTTACAATCACACGTAAAAGCTAACCATTTTTGACAATCTTTTATCGTAACATGACAAATGTCACAAGTAGGAAGTGGTTTTAGATTTTGTCTATACAATTGAGACCAAAAATTAGATTTCCTTAAGTCTGATAAATTTACTGTGTCTATTATTAGTTGAGTTGTCACCGATTTTAGATCAATCGTCTTTTTATGGTTTTTCATTTGGTAATTTAACTTTTATTTTACTAATGATTATTATTTTTATAATGATTTTTTTTTGGTTTTTTTCTTTGAAAAAGAAAAGAAAAATATTAGTTTATGATATAATATTTAAAATGGTGCAGGTCAACTTTTTAACCATTTTCATCGCTTTATTCTTTTTTGCCCTTCTTTACACACTATACTCCGAACATTCTTTTAAATCCAACATGTTCGAAAAATTGGTTGGTGCTGATAACCTTGATTCTCAAACTACTCAAGCTGATTTTGGACACTCTGGTACTACTTTTGATTCTGGTCGTACTGCTAAATCCGAGGTTGTTTATACCCAAAGTTACTATCCTTGGTGGCGTTCTACCCGTTGGTGGAATTATGATGGCTGGTTGTACCAAAAACCTTACTATAATTATTGGAGACGTCCATATTATTATAATTATTGGCGTTCCGGCCAACCTTTAATCGTAGGAGATAAAAAATATTATCGACGCAATTATTGGTAAAATCTTAATTTAATTATAACACATATTATTTTTATTTTTATATCCAAATCATATTTTCTCTCTTTCACATCATCTATTCATTCTTCTAATTTTTTTCTATTCATCTTCGGTAATCTTAAAGGTACATGATTACCTTCAGGTCGATAATATAAACAATAAATTAACAAGGAGAAAAAAATAATTAATGTTAAAGGCAATGTGATTATAACAATTTCTATTATCAAGTCTGATTCATCTGGATAACATCTCTCTTGTATTTCATCTATTACACACTTAAAGGTATCATTTACCTCAAATTTTTTCCTAATTTCTATCACAGCTTCGGTATGATCAGTATAGCTTTCTGGATAAATATAGGTACAATTAATATTATTATTTTTTGTAATTATATTATTTTCTATTTCTAATAGTATTAATTCACATTTTTCCCACTCTGAATTATAAAATATTCCAAATTCTTCTTGGTTGTCCGTCGAACACCAATTTTCTATATAACTTATTTTCATTACTCGACAAGTACCCCGATTAAGATAATTTAGGACCTCCGGACCTTCTAAAATATTTAATAATGCAAAAATACTTCCCATTACTAAAGCTGATAGACTAATACATAAAAAAAAAACTAAGCTATATCTTAATAATACCTTTTTTCGATCAGAAAGTGCCATTATATCAAGTCAAATCAAATCAAATCAAATCCTTTATTAAATATATATTATTACTTTGGATCAAATATCAATTATTTTTATATATATTATAAAATATCTCCCCTTATTTTGACACTATTTATGTCATAATATAAAAAAAATTGATGTTTTTATTATAATTTAATTGATTAATAATCTATTTTCTAATCAAATACGAATTATGAAGTGTTATAACAAACAATCTGGTGATATTATTCTACCTATTGAAAAACATACCGGTTGGAATGCTTTTCACTATTTTAATTATCATTATCGTCAAAAACACACTATTTCTGATGATAATGTCACTATGAATGAGGTTAGAGAGGCATGGTCTGAGATGGATCAAGTCCAGAGACAACCATTTTTTGATCTTCAAAAAGAAAATATGTGTAAGTATCGTAAACGGGGTAGTTTTAAAGATAAAAATAAAACCAAACACAAACGTCGACCTTCAGCTTCTTCTGTCATGAAAAAGAGACTTAGTTTATTAGAATATGGTCCTCAAACTGATGAAAATTGGAATACCTGGGCTTCCAGAATTCAAAAACAAATGATTCTACACTTCCATAATAAACACCCTGAATTTAAGACTCATAAAGAGGCTACTTATGAATGGCAAATTCATTGGTTATCAATGAAACCTGTTGAGCAAGGAGAGGAACTAAGAGAATTTTTTAAGGATAATTAAAATTTCAAAACTTTTTTGAAATTTTAATTAAATGATAAATTATAAAATAAAATAAAATAATTTTTATTTACTTTGTTTAATATTTCCAATTATTGGATAATATTTTGTTCACGTCTTTGTTTTCGTTTATATCTATCTTTCAAATAAACCCATACATAAATTATTGCTACTGTTGGTAGAACTATATTTATTAATATATTCATCCAATTCCAGCTACTCACCCTATTTATCATATTTTGTAATACTGTTAGATTACCTCCTGATTGAAACGCTTCCGATGAATGTAACATTAATGGATTGAATAAACGACTGAATTTAGGCATGTTTACTCCTATATAGTGTCTTAATATTATATATTATATGCTTAGAATATAGCTAAGAAAATAGCTGGAGGATCAAGACTGAGTTTATAACATGATTCTATTTTTAATTTTATTAACGTTAATTTTAGTGGTTATTTATTTCTACTTTTTTAGCCGTTTTGATATTATTCATCTGGATTCTAAAACTTATAAAATTGAAAAAAATGTTACACCCACTCGACGTTCCCAAAGTCTCATTACTTTGACTAATATTCGTACTCAATTAGATAAATTAGTTGAATCTATAGTCATGAGTTATCCGACTGATCCTAAAATTGCTAGAATGAAAGAACGATTTTCCAATACTATCCTTCAAGAGGCTAATCCTAAAGAAGAAAGTGAAAGATTCAAAGATACTGAAACTATGTTGCTAGCTTCTGATGGCAAAAAACTACAAACCTCATATACTATTAACAAAGGAGATGTTATGGTACTTTGTATAAGAAATGTGGATGGTAATTTAGTGGATATGAATACTTTAATGTATGTAGCAATTCATGAATTGGCTCATATTTTATCAAGTTCTTTAAATCATACTCCTGAATTTTGGCAAAATATGAAACTCTTAAAAAATCACGCCGTTAAAATTAAACTTTATATTGACCGCGATTACAAAACTAATCCCGTACCTTATTGTGGTATTCCTATTGATAGTAATATCAATTAATCTCTTTATTTTTCCCATTTTAACCGATATAATTTTGGATCCCAACCCAATTTTTTTCCATGTTCCTCCAAATTACGACCTTCTCTCAAATCACTGTCTCTTATGTCCGCTATTATTAAGTTTGGTTTCAATACTATACATTGCTTCCCATAACGCACTTGGATCGTAGATAATGCACCTGAATCAACAGGTGCATCAAAACGACATATTTCATCTAATATTTCTTGATATACTGATTCATCTATTCCTACTGCAAAAGCGCCATCGGCAGTTCCCATGGGAAAATAAAAATTAGCTCCTTCACGACGAAGAACTTTAGTCCAATCATATTGGGTTGCTCCCAAATAAAGTAATTTCCAATTTGAGGGAATTCTCATATTACCCTGAACCAAATTTAGAAACTTTTCCATGAAACGTTTATGGAATAAATTATCATCTTGTAATACTAATATTCTTTTCAATTTTCTCCTTTGCGCATCTTTTATCATCAAATACATCGATTTTAATATCCCCCAACTTCCTGATGTTTCTATCGCCTTTCTCCCATATTTCATTTCATCCCATCCACTCGTTGGTTGATTCTTCTCATATTCTTCCCATTCCTTCTTTTCTTTCCCGTTTGGGTCTGAACCATCTAATGCTCGAAAACGAGACCAATTAAACCAACCCAATTTTCGTAGATTACCTGCACTATGTTTCAGACGATCTTGTCTTCTATCTAAATTAAGAACATATGTATGATCAAAGTAATAATTTAAATCCACCCAATGCTTTATTAACTTATTATTCTTACCTATCACATCAAGACCTTTTAATTTTGCCACTATTTTCCTCTTATTTCCCACTTCATTTAGATACTCTTCAGTCACTGTTTTATATAACTGAAGTAATTCATAATCAAAAAAAGCAGATAAAACACCTTTAGGGTCTTTTTTTTGATAATTAATGAGATTTTGTAAAAAATTCTCTAAGTTCATAAAGTTGAAAATATTTCTATTCACTAGATTTACACATCTTTTTGTTTTTGACTCATTTTCTATTATTTATTATATAACACTTTTTTCACACTTTTTTCTACTTCTCTAAACATTTATTAATAAATTTTTCTACTTTATTATCAAAAAAATTGATTATTTTATACATCATTTTATTTCTAATAATTAATATTAATTATGTCTAACCCTAGTGATACTCCTCAACAAAATACTCTTAATGGAGGTATATTTAATTCCTTTACAGGAAAACCTGCTGACAATTCTCTACAAAATACTATTCCAAAACAACCATATCGCTTTCCTGAAGCTTTCAAACACCCATATGCTTCTGTTCAAAACAATAAAAAGAAGAATTATTCACAATTTAAAGGGAATGATAATGAAGATATTAATACAAAGAAACCCAAGTTTTCTTTTGGTCCATATAATAAGGAAAAAATTAAACAATATGAATCTTCATTTAAAGAACAAGATTCTGTTTGGGATTCACTTCAAGTAGAACCAGATTTTGATTTGTCGGATATTTCACATGAAGAGTTACAACTTCTTCAAAAACAAGGTGAGTTCTTAACTTATAAACTTGCTACTATGCCTGATATTATTAATTCTGAAATTCAGCGACAGGTCAGATTTCAAAATTACTTACATACTATTAATGCTTCTTTCGGAGTTTATGAACGCAATATGACTCGTATGCTTAGAATCGCTAAGCTTAGCAAAAAAAAAACTGCTGAATCAGATGAAGGTAATCCTGCCAAAGAAGCAAGCTCTCAGAAAGCAAAAAGAAATGCTGAATCAGAACCAAAACATAATTCTCCTGCCAAACGAGCTCGTAAAAATGTTGATAACAAAAAATAAGACTTCTCGGTTTTTATAAAGTTAAATTAATTATAATAGAAATTTACAAAATTCATACCGAATTTTGTAAATTTATAACTTCGATAACAAATATTTATTTTATTATAATTACTTTGGAAAAAACAATTTAATTATTTTATTTTTTTATTATAATTACTTTGGCAAAAAACAAAATAATTATTTATTTTATTATAATTACTTTGGAAAAAACTAAGTAATTATTTTATTAATAAATTTTATTTAATATTTTATTATTATATTTTATTATAATTACTTTGGAAAAAACGAAGTAATTATTTTATTATTATATTTTATTTAATATTTTATTATTATATTTTATTTTTTTATAATTACTTTGGAAAAA
>Ga0209943_1000067_pt1 | contig 67856 bp, 71 predicted proteins | sample SalPonR1_B_D2_MG_FD_185698 | JGI IMG/M metagenome (GOLD analysis project Ga0209943, IMG submission 185698) | Salt pond soil microbial communities from South San Francisco under conditions of wetland restoration - Salt Pond MetaG R1_B_D2_MG... ... | reverse complement strand
GTGATGCCGGCCTTCGTCGGCCTGGCCAACTGGATGATCCCCATGATGGTGGGCGCGCCGGACATGGCGCTGCCGCGCATGAACAACTGGTCGTTCTGGATTCTGCCGGCGGCCTTCACCATCCTGCTGGCCACGCTGTTCGTTCCCGGCGGAGCCCCCGCCAGCGGCTGGACCATGTACCCGCCGCTGGTGCTGCAGACCGGTGACGCCTTCCCGCTGCTGATCTTCTCCGTCCACCTGATGGGCATCTCCTCGATCATGGGCGCGATCAACATCATCGTGACCATCATGAACATGCGCGCTCCGGGCATGACGCTGCTGAAGATGCCCATGTTCGTGTGGGCCTGGCTGATCACCGCCTATCTGCTCATCGCCGTGATGCCGGTACTGGCCGGGGCCGTTACCATGCTGCTCACCGACCAGTTCTTCGGCACCAGCTTCTTCCGCGCGGCCGGCGGCGGCGACCCGGTGATGTTCCAGCACATCTTCTGGTTCTTCGGTCATCCGGAGGTCTACATCATGATCCTGCCGGCGTTCGGCATCGTCTCGGAGATCATCCCGACGTTCTCGAGGAAGCCCCTGTTCGGCTACGACTCCATGGTGTATGCGACGGCCAGCATCGCCTTCCTGTCGTTCATCGTCTGGGCACACCACATGTTCACGGTGGGCATGCCGCTGACCGGCCAGCTGTTCTTCATGTTCTCCACCATGCTGATCGCGGTGCCCACCGGCGTGAAGATATTCAACTGGACGGCGACGATGTGGCGGGGCTCGATGACCTTCGAGACGCCGATGCTGTTCGCCATCGCGTTTTTGTTCCTGTTCACCATCGGCGGCTTCTCCGGTGTGATGCTCGCCATCGTGCCGGCGGACTTCCAGTATCACGACTCCTACTTCGTGGTAGCCCACTTCCATTACGTTCTGGTGCCGGGCGCCATTTTCGCCATCATGGCGGCGGCCTACTATTGGCTGCCGAAGTGGACCGGCCACATGTACAACGAGACGCTCGGCAAGTGGCACTTCTGGCTCACCACCATCTTCGTGAACATGACCTTCTTCCCGATGCACTTCGTGGGGCTGGCCGGCATGCCGCGGCGCATCCCGGACTACGCCACCCAGTTCGCCGATTTCAACATGCTGGCCACCGTCGGCGCCTTCGGCTTCGGCCTTTCACAGCTGCTATTCGTGTGGGTGGTGATTTCCTGCGCGCGGGGCGGCGAACCCGCCACCGCCGAGGTGTGGGACAATCCGAAGGGGCTGGAATGGACGGTGCCCTCGCCGGCGCCCTATCACACCTTCGACCAGGCACCCGAGGTCAAGTAGGCGCCCGTGGATGAACGTACACCGCAACAGCGGCGCAAGGCCCTGCGCAACGCCGTCATACTCGCGGTGGTGGCGGTGGCGTTCTATGCCGGTTTCATATTCGTCGAGTACCTGCGCAGCCGGGGCGGCGGCTAGTTCATGACGGACCCAGGCACGAAGAAGAGCCACAAGGGGCTGTCCTGGCAGCTCCTGGTAATGACGCTCGCCATGTTCGGCTTCGGCTTCGCGCTGGTTCCACTGTACGACGTCTTCTGCGAAATCACCGGCCTGGGCGGGCGCACGAACACGGAAGCCGTGACCGTGACGGAGCAGCCGGACGAGAACCGGCTCATCACCGTGGAGTTCGTCGCCACCGTGAACGAGCGGGGACCGTGGGAGTTCGAGCCCACCGTCACCAAGATGCAGGTGCATCCCGGCAAGCTCTACGACACCACGTTCTTCGCGAAGAACCTGCAGGATCACGGCACCGTCGGCCGGGCGGTGCCGAGCGTCTCGCCGCCGGTGGCGGCGAGGCACTTCACCAAGACCGAGTGCTTCTGCTTTACCAACCAGCCGTTCGAGGCGCAGGAGGGCAGGGATATGCCGGTGCGCTTCATCGTGGACCGGGCGCTGCCCGCCCACATCGACACGGTGACGCTCTCTTACACGATCTTCGACACCGAACAGCGAGTGGCTGCGGCGGACTGACCGTCAGCGGCACCTCGAGTCACGACGGGACAGTCAGTCATAGAGCCAGTCATACAGCGGGACATCGCCATGGCACAGACCAAAGACAGCTATTACGTACCCCACGGCAGCCACTGGCCCATAGTGGGCACCGTCGGCCTCTTCCTGCTGATGGTTGGGGTGTCCATGTGGCTGAACGGCTCGGGCATCGGCCAGTGGATCACCTACGCGGGCGTCGCGGTGGTGGTTCTGATGATGTTCGGCTGGTTCGGTGACGTCATCGACGAGAGCGAGGGCGGCGCCTATAACGCGCAGGTGGACAAGTCGTTCCGCATGGGGATGATGTGGTTCATCTTCTCGGAAGTGATGTTCTTCGCCGCCTTCTTCGGCGCGCTGTTCTATGCCCGGTCCTTCGCGCTGCCCTGGCTGGACGGCGAAGGCAACAACTTCTTCACCAACCTGCTGCTGTGGCCCGGCTTCGAGGACGCCTGGCCCAGCAACGGCCCCGCCAACATCGGCGGCGAGTTCCAGAAGATGGGCGCGCTGGGCCTGCCGCTCATCAACACGGCCATCCTGCTCACCTCCAGCGTGACGGTCACCATCGCCCACCACGCCATCCGGGAGGGCAACCGCAGCATGACGGCCCTGTTCCTGGCGCTGACGTTCCTGCTGGGCTACGTGTTCGTCGGCCTCCAGGCCTACGAGTACGTGCACGCCTACCGGGACCTGAACCTGACCATGGAGTCGGGCATCTACGGCTCCACGTTCTTCATGCTGACGGGCTTTCACGGCATGCACGTGACCATCGGCGCGATCATGCTGACCGTGATCTTCTTGCGGGTGGTACGCGGGCACTTCACGGCGAAGCACCACTTCGCCTTCGAGGCGACCGCCTGGTACTGGCACTTCGTGGACGTGGTCTGGCTGGGCCTCTACATCTTCGTCTACTGGCTGTAGGGCCGGCGGTTGCCCGCCGCCGCTTGTCGGCGGCAATCCGGGCCCGCTCAGGCGTTGGGCGCGATCCAGCCGTTCAGACCGGCGACGACGAGGAAAACGACCAGGGCCACGGACAGGCCGATGCGCCAAGTGAGCGCCTTCACGAGACCGCCGGAACCTTCCCGGTCGCTGACCAGGTAGAACAGGCCGGATCCGAGGCTGGCGATGATCCCGCCGAGGATCAGGATGACGAGGAGTTTCATAGTTTTCATGTATGTGCTGACGCCGGGCCTTCCAGTATAGCGGCCCGGCGCGGGAGCCGAGCGCCGGTCAGGCGATGTCGAGGAACGGAGCGGAACGCCGGCGAGTGCGGCGTGTCCATGGACAGGCGATGAGCGAGATCGGCGACACCCGCAGGGAATTCAGGCCCGGTCTGGTGCCCACGCTGCTGACGCTGGCGCTGCTGCCGGTGCTGGTCGGCCTGGGCATCTGGCAGCTCGATCGCTATGAACAGAAGACGGAACTGGAGCGCGCCTATGCCACCGCGGACGCCGCGCCGATACCCGCCGATTCGGTGACCGGAGGCGAGCGGGACCGCTTCCGGCCGGTGACCGCCCGGGGCCGCTACGACGCCGGCCGCCAGTTCCTGATCGATAACATGGTACGCCGGGGCCGCAACGGATTCTTCGTGATCACCCCGTTGCGGCTGGACAATGGCCAGCTCGTGCTGGTGAACCGGGGCTGGATCGCCCAGGACAGCCGCCGCGAGCCGACGGGCGACCTCGACGTGAGCGGTGAATGGCGCCGGATCGAGGGCCAGGTGGGCCGTCTGCCGGTGCCCGGCCTGGATCTCGGCGACGAGGGCGCCGCCGGCGCGGGGTGGCCGTCGGTGCGTCAGTTCCCGGACCTCCCGGAGCTGGCGGCCGCGCTGGGCGAGCCGGTAGAGCCGTGGGTGCTGCTGCTATCGCCCCGGGCGGCCGACGGATTCCTGCGGCAATGGCAGCCGGGCGGCATGCCGGCTTCCCGGCACCTGGGTTATGCGGTGCAGTGGTTTGCCCTCGCCGCGGCGCTGGCCATCATCTACGTGGTGGTCAACACGAGGCGCCGGCCGCCGGACCGGCAGTGAGAGCGCGGACGCAACGACGGACCGATGGACAGAAGGGATTGGACGAACGGAAATGGATGAGAGGAAACGGCGGCGGGGCCGCCTGCAATTCATTGTCCTGGCGGTGATTTTCCTGGGACCGCTGGCGCTGGCGCTCTATCTCTACTACGGCGTGGAGGACTGGCGGCCGCCGGGCCAGACCAATCACGGCACACTCGTCGAGCCGGTCGTGCTGCTGCCGGAGGTGTCTCTCGACACGCTGTCGGGAGGGAGCACCTCGGCGCAGATCCTGCGCGATCACTGGACGCTGCTGTACGTGAATCCGGACCGCTGTGGAGAGACCTGCCGTCAGGAGATCATCAAGCTGCGCCAGATACGCCTCGCGCTGGGCGCGGAAGCGGACCGGGTGGAGCGGGTCTATCTCGCCGGTGCCGAGCCGCCGCCGGCGCAGTGGCTGGAACGCACCCAGGCAGGCCTCGTCAGCGCGACGTTCGACGACAACCCGGCGCTGGCCGCTGCCCTGCCGTCGCCGGCCCCGGCGATTTACTTTGTCGATCCGCTCGGCAACCTGATGATGCGCTTTCCCACCGACGCGGACCCGGAAGACATCAAGGACGATCTGAAGAAATTGCTGAAGATCTCGCGCATAGGATGAACCGGGGGGACGACACCATGAACACAGCGGCAAGAATCTACCGGCTGCTCGTGCCGGCGGCGACGGTACTCACCCTGTGCGTGGTGGTGCTCGGCGCCTGGGTGCGGCTGACCGACGCGGGCCTCGGCTGCCCGGACTGGCCCGGTTGCTACGGTACGCTGACGGTGCCGAAGACCGCCGCGCAGATGGACTACGCCGCCGGCGCCTTCCCGGAACGCCCGGTCGATCACGGCAAGGCCTGGCGGGAGATGATCCACCGCTACTTCGCCGGCGCGCTCGGCCTGCTGGTGTTCGCGATCGCCGCCGCCGCATGGGCCAACCGGCGCGACCCGCAGCAGCCCGTGCGACTGCCGCTGGCGCTGGCGGGCATCATCATCGCCCAGTCCCTGCTGGGCATGTGGACCGTCACGCTGCTGCTGAAACCGTTCATCGTCACCCTGCACCTGCTCGGGGGCCTGACGACGCTGGGGCTGCTCTTCTGGCTCACGCTGGACGTCTTCAGGCCCCGGCCGGGCATCCGTGTCTCGCACCGGCTGCCGGCGCTGGGGCTGGCCGGGCTGCTGCTGCTCGGCGTCCAGATCACCCTCGGCGGCTGGACCAGCACCAACTACGCCGCGCTGGCCTGCCCGGACTTCCCCACCTGCCAGACCCGCTGGTGGCCGGAGATGAATTTCGCCCAGGGCTTCCGCCCCTGGCACGGCCTCGGCATCGACTACGAGGGCGGCATTCTGGACAGCCCGGCACGCACCGCCATCCATTATGTCCATCGCGTCGGCGCGGTCGTGGTGACCCTCGCCCTCGGCGGCCTCGCGCTGGCGGCCCTCGGCGGCGGCCGTGCGCCGGCCCTGCGGCGGGCGGGAGCCTTGCTGCTGGGTGCACTCGCGGTGCAGGTGGCGATCGGTATAGGTATCATTCACTATTCACTGCCGCTCTCACTCGCTACCGCACACAACGCCGGCGCCGCGCTGCTGCTGCTGGCGCTACTGAACTATCACCATCTGGTCCGGCATGCCGAACACTGACGCACAGACGCTCGAGAGAAGCCGCCCCGTCAACTGGCGGGACTACTACGAACTCACCAAGCCCCGGGTGGTGGCGCTGATCGTGTTCACCGCCGTCGTCGGCATGTTCCTGGCCGTACCCGGCCTGCCGGACCCGGTCGCGCTCATCCTCGGTACGCTCGGCATCGGCCTGGCCTCCGCCGGCGCCGCCGCGGTCAACCAGATCCTGGACGCCCGCTTCGACGCCGTCATGGCGCGCACCCAGCACCGTCCCCTGCCGACGGGCACGGTGTCCGAGCCCCAGGCGTTCGCCTTCGCCGGTGTGCTGTCGGTGGTCTCCATGCTGATCCTGTGGTTCGGGGTGAATCCCCTGACCGCGGTGCTGACCTTCTGCTCGCTGATTGGCTACGCGGTGATCTACACCGTGTTCCTGAAGCATGCGACGCCCCAGAACATCGTCATCGGCGGCGCCGCCGGCGCCGCGCCGCCGGTGCTCGGCTGGACGGCCATCACCGGCGAGCTGCACGCCCACGCGCTGATCCTGTTCCTGATCATCTTCGTGTGGACGCCGCCCCACTTCTGGGCGCTGGCCATAGCCCGCAAGGACGAGTACGCGAAGGTGGGCATCCCCATGCTGCCGGTCTCCTACGGCGAGCAGTTCACCCGGCTCTACGTGCTGCTCTACACCATCCTGCTGGTGCTGGTCACCCTGCTGCCCTGGCTCACCGGCATGAGCGGACCGGTCTATCTCGCCAGCGCACTCGCGCTGGGCGGGGTCTTCCTCTGGTACGCGTGGCGCCTGAAGGTCAGTGACGACCCCTCGCTGCCGATGCGCACCTTCTCCTGGTCCATCACCTACCTGATGGCGCTGTTCACCGCCCTGCTCGTGGACCACTACCTCTACTGAATCCCGATCCGTTATCCTCGGCGGCATGACCGGGGAAAAGCACAGTGCCAGGCTCGAACCCGACGAGGTCGTCAGTGCGACCTATTACCCGAACAAGGTGCGTCTGATCGCGGCGGGCGTGTCGGGCAGCCTCGTCGGACTGGTCGTCGGCATCGGCTTCACGCTCGTGAGCGGCGACAATACCGTCGGCGTCATCGCCACGGCGGCCGCTGTCGCCGTCGGCACCGCCATCTCCCTGTTCGGATCGGTCAGCAACGCCCGTCTGCGCTTCGGTAGCGACTGGGTGGAGGGGCCGGTGGAGGGCGGCGTCGGCAACGTCGTGCTGTGGCGCGACGATGTCGCCGCGATGGAGATCGTGGACCCGGAGAAGCTGCGCCTGGTGCGCCGGGACGGCGAGCGACTGCTGGTCGACCTCGACCATTACGATTTCATGGATCAGCAGATGATCCGGATGCGGCTTACCTCGCTCGGGGGCGGCCGCACCTCCACGCCGGCGGAGGCGCTGGTGCAGGAGCCGAGAGGCCATCGGCTGGGGTTCCGGCGCAAAGACGACCGCTCCGGGGAAGACCGGGGCTCGTCCACGGGCTCCGACGGCGCGAGATGAAGCAGCCGAGCTGGCGTCACTTCCAGCAGGTGGAACTCCGCGGGGTCCCGGCCGTGGCCGAGCGTCCGGCGGCGGACGGGGGTCGTCCGGCATGAGCGGCCACGAGAGCCGCCAGCGCATCGCCGCCCGGCTGCGCGCTACCCAACGCCGGCAGCAGCGCCGGGAATTCCTGCTCACCGTGGCGGTTCTGGTCGGCGGCGGCCTGCTCATCGCCGGCTGGCACCTCGGCTGGTTCGCCACGGACATCACCCTGGAGAGCTCCGACGGCCGCTGGGCCGACCGGGAAGCGCTGGCCGAGGGGCGGGACTACACCGACAGCGTGGCGCTGTTCATGCAGTACCGCATCGAATGCGGGGCGCCGGATGCCGAACTCTACCGGGTGACGCGGAGGCCGTGGTGGAACCCCTTCCTCTGGCCCAGTCTGATCGCCGACGACAAGTGGTCGATACCCTGGCGCCGGCCGCTGGGCCGGGCGCAGCCCACGGGCATCCCGGAGGCGGACTGCACGCCCGTGCGGGGTGCCTGGGAACGCGCGGATCTGCAGGCGGAAGCCTACCTGGAGTCGCTGTGAGCCGGCCCGGCGACGAGACCGTCATCATCCCGGCGCGCTACTGCGGTCCGCCGGAATCGGCCAATGGCGGCTACAGCGCGGGGCTGCTGGGCACCCGTCTGCCCGGGACGCCGGAGGTGCGGCTGCGCCGCCCGCCGCCGCTGGAGCGGCCGCTGACGCTGCGGCGGGAGGCGGACACCGCCGAACTCCTGGAGGGCGAGACCATCGTGGCCAGCGCGCGGCCCGGCACCATCGATGCCGAGCTGCCGCCGGCACCCACCCTGGCCGCGGCCCGGGCGGCCTCCCGGGACTATGCCGGCTTCGAGTCCCATACCTTCTCCACCTGCTTCGTGTGCGGCCCCGCCCGCAGTCCGGCGGACGGCGGACTGTGCATCTACCCGGGCCCGATCCCGGGCACCGACCGGGTGGCCGCACCGTGGGAGCCCGCGCCCGCACTGGCCGACAACTCGGGCCGGGTGCGGCCGGTCTTTCTCTGGTCGGCGCTGGACTGTCCCTCCGGCTTCGGCGCCATGGGTCGCAATCCGGCCGCAGTCGTGCTCGGCACCATCACGGTGCAGATCGCGGCAACCGTCAGGGCCGGCGAGAGCTGTATCGTGGTGGGCTGGCCCGTGCGCCGGGACGGGCGCAAACACTACGCGGGCTCGGCCATCTACACCGCGGACGGCATACCGGTGGCCCGCGCCAGCACCATCTGGATCGCGCTCTGAGCGCCGGGATGGCGCTCTCGCGGCCGAGACGATCCGGCCGTGGCGACCGGCAGCACTGAAAACCGGCACCCGCCTCCGCTATAGTCGCAGGTTCAGTCCACCATCATCGGAGTCATCGTCCGCCATCCCATGCTCAACATTCCGACGCGTCCCGGCCTGAACAGGATCGTCGTCCTGAATACGAAAGGCGGCTGCGGCAAGACCACCCTCGCGACCAACCTCGCCAGCCACTACGCACTCCGCGGACCGCTTCCGGCGCTGATGGACTGCGATCCGCAGGGTTCCGCCATGCGCTGGCTGGAGCGCCGACCGGGCGACGCACCGCCCGTGCACGGCATCGCCGCCTACCGGAGAAACCCGGCGGCGACGCAGAGCTGGCAGCTGCGCGTACCGCCGGAGACGGAGACGCTGATCGTCGATTCGCCGGCCGGTCTCGATCGGGACGCCCTGCGCGGGCTGAGCCGGGACGCCACCAGCCTGCTCATCCCCGTGATGCCCTCGGCCATCGACATCCACGCCACGGCCCGGTTCATCGGCGAACTCCTGATCGGCGCGGGCGTGGACCGCCGGCGCCGAAACGTGGCCGTGGTCGCGAACCGCGTCCGCCGCAACACCCGCAGCTTCGTCAAGCTGACCCGTTTCCTGGACTCGCTGGAGATTCCCGTGATCGCCGCGCTCCGCGACGTGCAGGCCTACGTGAGTGCCGCGGAAGACGGCATCGGCCTGTACGAGATGAAGCGCTGGCGGGTGGCCAAGGACCTCGTCCACCTGGAGCGCATCGTCGCCTGGCTGGACGAGTGGCAGAGCCGCGGCGACGGCGAGCAGCGCGGCGACCACGGCGCCGCCCGGCCGTCGTCCGCGGACGGGCTGGGTGGCACTACGTAGTGCCGGCCGGGCGGGCGCATGTTTCAATGGTCCCGGCGAACGAGACAGGGAGGAACCCGTGAAACAGATCACCGAATCGTCGAAGAGCGTCGAGCAGGCTACGGCAGACCTGCAGGAAGCGGTGAAGAAGCACGGCTTCGGCGTGCTGCACATCTATGACCTGAAAGCCACGCTGCAAGAGAAGGGCGCACCCATCGAGAACGAATGCCGGGTGCTGGAGGTGTGCAATCCGCAGCAGGCGCAGAAGGTGCTCACCAGCGACATGAGCATGAACATGGCACTGCCCTGCCGGGTGTCCGTCTACGAGCAGGAGGGGCGCACCCGCATCGGCCTGCTGAGCCCGAAGGACATGCTGGGGCTGCTGTCGGAGCGGCCGGAGCTCGCGGAAGTGGCCGCGGAGGTCGAGGCGGCGATGCAACGCATGATCGAGGATGCCAGATAGTCCGGAGCCCGCCGCTGCGGCCCCTCGCAACCGTACGGCGGAGCCGGCGGTAACCCTGCGGCGCCCGGAGCGGGGCATGGCCGGCGAGTTCCTGACGGCGGTCCGGCTGAGCCGCGACCTGCACGGCCCGTGGGTGGTCGCCCCGGATTCCCTCGCCGGCTACCGCGCCTACCTGGACCGGCTGGAGCGGGACAATCACCTGGGCTACTTGGTGATGACGGAAGCGGGGCGCATCGCGGGCGTGATCAACGTCAACGAGATCGTCTGGGGCGTCTTCCGCAGCGGCTATCTCGGCTACTACGCCTTCCTGCCCTGGACCGGCCACGGCTACATGCGCGCCGGCATGCGCAAGGTGCTCACCCGGGCGTTCCGGGTGCATCGGCTGCACCGGCTCGAGGCGAATATCCAGCCGGGCAACGAGCCGTCCCGGCGGCTGGTGGGTACCCTGGGCTTCCGGCTCGAGGGCTATTCGCCGCGCTATCTCAAGATCCGGGGCCGCTGGCGTGACCACGAACGCTGGGCCATCACCCGGGAGGAGTGGCGCGCCGCCTAGCGCCGGCATCGCTCTGCCCCTATGCTGGCCGCGGGGGTACGAGATCATGGTGATGCTGGAGACCGAACGACTGCGGCTCAGGCTGCCCGCAGAACGGGACCTCGAGGCCCTGGCCCGCATGCACGCCGACGAGGCGCACATGCGCTACATGGGCGGCGCGCTCGACCGCGAGGCCACCTGGCGGCATATCGCCATGATGCTCGGCCACTGGCAGCTGCGGGGTTACGGCCTGTTCGCCGTGGAGGACCGGAGCGACGGCACCTTTCTCGGCCGCGTGGGCTTCATCCACCCGGAAGGGTGGCCGGGCTTCGAGATCGGCTGGCTGATCGGCCCGCCGTATGGCGGTCGGGGCTATGCCACCGAGGCGGCGGCCGCGGCGCTGGACTGGTGTTTCGCCCACTTGGACAAGGATCACGTCATCAGCCTGATCCATCCGGACAACCGTCCCTCCATCCGGGTGGCCGAGAAGCTCGGCGAGCGCCCGTATGGCCGGACGCGGGTGAAGGACCTGGACGTGGTCGTGTACCGACTCGAGCGCGCGGAATGGGCTGCGCGCAGCCAAGGAGGACCCTGATGCGTTCCGTACTGCGACTCGTCTGCCGGCTCCGGTTGCTGATGCTGCTGCCGGCGGCCACGCTCCTGCTCGCCCCGGTGCCGGCCGCGGCCGGAGAAGACGACGGCCCCTACCGCTACGCAACGCCCAGCCGCGACGGCATCGGCAAGTTCTACATGGGGCGGGAAATCTCTCACGTCATGGGCCACCTGGGTGCGGACTGGCTGGAGCGGCCGTCCCGGGAGCGCGAGGAGCGCACCGACCTGCTGGTGGACAATCTGCCGCTTGAGGAGGACCACGTGGTGGCGGACATCGGCGCCGGCACCGGTTACTTCAGCTTCCGCATCGCGCCGTCCGTGCCCCGGGGCGAAGTCCTCGCCGTGGACATCCAGCCGGAGATGCTGGCCATCATCCGGGAACGGGCGCAACAGCAAGGCGCCGGCAACGTCCGCGGTGTCCGCGGCGGCGTCGCCGACCCGAACCTGGCGGACGACAGCGTGGATCTGGCGCTGGTCGTGGACGCCTACCACGAATTCTCCCACCCCCGGGAGATGGCACTCGCCCTGCGGCGGGCGCTGCGCCCGGGCGGTCGGCTGATACTGGTGGAATACCGTGCCGAGGATCCCTCCGTACCGATCAAGCGGCTGCACAAGATGAGCGAGGCGCAGGCGCGGCGTGAGCTCGAGGCGGCCGGCTTCGAGTTCGTCCGTAACGGGGATTTCCTGCCCCAGCAGCACTTCCTGGTGTTCCGTCGCCCGCGCTGAGTCGCCGCCCCCCGGCAGGGCGGACGAAATCCGCCGAGACCGATGTTAGGATGCGCGGTTTTTCGCAGGAGGAATCGTGACTGATGAGGGATGCCATGCGGAGCGCGGCCAGCGCCGGGCCGGCGGGATTCGCGGCGGCAATGCTCCTGTCTACCTTGCTGCTCGCGGGTGCGCCCGTGAGCGCTGAGACACCGGAGGACCCCTTCCTCTGGCTCGAGGAGGTGGAGGGCGACGAGGCGCTCGCCTGGGTGGAGGGGCGCAACGAGGTCTCCCTCGGCTATCTGGAGTCCCGCCCCCTGTACGAGCCGCTGCGGGCGAGCAGCCTCGCGATCCTGGACTCCGACGAGCGCATCCCGCAGCCGACGCTGCGGGGCGAGACGGTCTACAACTTCTGGCAGGACGCGGACAACCGCCGCGGCGTGTGGCGGCGCATGCCGCTTACGAGCTACGCCCACGGCGGCGGCGACTGGGAGGTGCTGCTGGACCTGGACGCGCTCGCCGCGGAAGAGGGCGAGGACTGGGTCTGGAAGGGCGCCGACTGCCTGCCGCCCGGCCATCGCCGCTGCCTCGTCAAACTGTCCCGGGGCGGCGCCGACGCCACGGTGGTGCGCGAGTTCGACACCGTCACCGGCCGCTTCGTCGACGACGGTTTCCGCCTGCCGCAAGCCAAGCACTGGACAAGCTGGGCGGACGAAGACAGCCTCTACGTCGGCACCGATTTCGGCCCGGGCAGCCTGACCGATTCCGGCTACCCGCGGACGGCGCGGCTCTGGCGCCGGGGCGAACCCCTGGGCGAGGCGCCGGAGGTCTTCGCCGGCGAGCAGACCGACGTGGCCGCTGGCGTGGTACGCATCCGCGACGGCGAGCGGCACTACGACATCGCCACCCGCGCGAAGACCTTCTTCACCAGCGAGCGTTACCTCTGCGCCGACGGCGAACTCGCCCGGATCGGCATCCCGGACGATGCCGAGCTGCACGGCATCCTGGACGGGCAGATGATCGTGGAGCTGAAGAGTGCCTGGGCGCCGGCCGGACGGGAATACCCCCAGGGCGCGCTGCTCGCCGCCGACTTCGCGGCGTTCATGGACGGGGCGCGTGACTTCACGGTGCTGGTCGAACCGGCGCCGAACACGGCCATCGTCAGCGGCTCGGACACCGGGGTGATCCGTACCCGCAACCACCTGCTCGTCAACGAACTCGTGGACGTGGTGAACCGGCTGACCCGCTTCAGCCGGGAAGACGGGGGCTGGAGCCGGCGCGCGGTGGAGGCGCCGGAAGGCGGCGACATCACCCTGGTGAGCGCCACCGAGACCTCGGACGAGTTCTTCTTTCGCTACGAGGGCTTCGTCACGCCGGACACGCTATATCTGGCCCGCGACGGTGGCGGCAGGACGGCGGAGGTGCGGACCCTGCCGGCCTTCTTCGATACCGACGGCATGCGGGTGGAGCAGCATTTCGCCACCAGCCGCGACGGCACCCGGGTGCCTTATTTCCTGGTGCTCCCGGCCGCTTTCGAGGCGGCGGGGGACACGCCGACCCTGCTCTACGGCTACGGCGGTTTCGAGGTGAGCATGACGCCCTCCTACAGCGCCGTGCTGGGTTCGAGCTGGCTCGCCCGGGGCGGCGCCTATGCGCTGGCGAACATCCGCGGCGGCGGCGAGTACGGCCCGCGCTGGCATCGCGCGGCACTGCGCGAGCAGCGCCAGCGGGCGTACGACGATTTCATCGCGGTGGCGGAGGACCTGGTGGCGCGGGACGTGACCGGCCCCGAGCATCTCGGCATCCGCGGCGGCTCCAACGGCGGGCTGCTGACCGGCGTGATGCTCACCCAGCGCCCGGAGCTGTTCGAGGCCGTAGTGGTGCAGGTGCCGCTGCTCGACATGAAGCGCTACCACCGGCTGCTGGCCGGAGCCTCCTGGATGGGTGAGTACGGTAACCCGGACACCGACGACTGGGATTTCATCGCCGGATACTCGCCCTATCACAACCTGGACCCGGAGGCCGACTACCCCCGGGCGTTCTTCACCACCTCCACCCGGGACGACCGGGTGCACCCGGGCCACGCCCGCAAGATGGTGGCGCGCATGGAGGCGATGGGCCACGACGTCCTGTACTACGAGAACACGGTCGGCGGCCACGCCGGCGCCTCGGACAACGCCCAGCAGGCCCGGGTGCAGGCATTGATCTACACTTACCTGTGGGACCGGCTTGGCGACGGCCGGGAGGAGCAGCGCCCGGCGCGGCAGCGCTGAGGCCGCGGCGCCGGCGGCGAGACTGCGCGTTACCGCGAATGTGCGCCGGTTCACGCCCCGGGCTCCGGGAGACTCTGTAGACTGGGTGACGGTTATGACTTTTTCACAGCAGAACGCCCAGGTCCGGAAAAAGCTCACGGCCATGCTGGAAGAGACCATCGCGGCCGCGCAGGCCGGGGATGACGCCGGCCGGACCGTGGAGCTGGACCAGGCGCGCATCGGCCGCCTGTCCCGGATGGATGCGCTGCAGACCCAGGCGATGTCCCGGGAGGCCAGCCGGCGGCGCAGCGAACACATCCTGCGCCTCCGTGCCGCCCTGAAGCGGCTGGACGCAGACGAGTACGGCCGCTGCGTGCGCTGCGGCGAGGCCATCAACCCGAAACGCCTCGAGCTCGATCCGGCCACCGCGCTGTGCATCGCCTGCGCCGAGAGCGCCGAGCAGCCCCGCCGCTGACCCCGCGGCTGCGGCCCGCGGCTTCCCCGCCGCCATATAGCGGAAACTGCGACTGTGCGCCGTGCCCGCGCCGGTTACCATGGGCGCGTGCGGCCGTGCAGGCTGCCCGACAGGTTATGTCCATGAAAAGCGGAGTGGCTGCCCAATGAGCGAATCAGTGCCCAGGTCGCGCGAAGACGACTACACCCCCGAAATGGCCGAGAAGCGCCGGGGCTTCATCGGCGAACAGACCGGCGTCAGGCTCAGGCACGTGGGCCAGTGCTCGTACGAGCCGTCGCTGCTGCCCGGCAACATCGAGAACTTCGTCGGCGTTGCCCAGGTGCCCATCGGACTGGCCGGGCCGCTGCTGGTGCACGGCGAACACGCCGAGGGCGAGTTCTACATCCCCCTGGCCACCACCGAGGGCACGCTGGTGGCGAGCTATAACCGGGGCATGAAACTCCTGCGTGCGGCCGGCGGCGTGCGTACGACGGTGCACGACGACTGCATGCAGCGCGCCCCGGCGTTCATCTTCCGCAACGCGCGGGACGCGCGCGAGTTCGGCATCTGGGTCGAGGAGAACCTCGAGTCGATCCGGGAGCAGGCGGAATCGACGAGCAGCGTCGCGAAGCTGCGCAACATCGAGCAGTACTCGGCCAGCCGCTTCCGCTATCTGCGCTTCGACTTCACCACCGGCGACGCCGCCGGCCAGAATATGGTGACCCGGGCGACCCGCGCGGCCTGCGACTGGATCAAGGCCAGCTACCCGGGTATCGACCACTACTACCTGGAGTCGAACTTCGCCACCGACAAGAAAAGCTCCCAGGTCAACGTACTGCACACCCGCGGCAAGCGGGTCACCGCCGAGGCCATCATCCCCGGCGAGATCCTGACCTCGGTCACCCATGCGCCGGCGAGCCTGGTGCTGCGCGGCCGGCAGGTGGCGAACCTGGGTGCCATGCTGGCCGGGGCCAACAACAACGGCGCCCACTCGGCCAATGCGATTACCGCCATGTTCATCGCCACCGGCCAGGACGTGGCCAACGTCGCCGAATCCAGCGCCGGCATCATCCATGCAGAACTGACGCCGGAAGGGGATTACTATTTCTCCATCACGCTGCCGTCCCTGATCGTCGCCACCCATGGCGGCGGTACGGGGCTGCCCACCCAGCGGGAGTGTCTGGAGGTACTGGGATGCTACGGCAAGGGCAAGGTGCTGAAGCTGGCCGAGATCGTCGCGGCGACGGTGCTCTGCGGCGAACTCTCGCTGGGCGGTGCCATCGTCGCCGACGAATGGGTATCGAGCCACGAGAATTACGGGCGCAATCGCTGAGCATGCGCTCGCCGGCCGCCATCGCGCTGCTCGCCCTGCTGGCGACGGCGCCCGGCTCCGCCGACGAGATCGCGGCCGGCGAGCCGGAGCCCGCCTTCAGCTACGAAAGGCCGGAGAGCCTGCCCGACGACGACGAACTGGTGGCGAGGGGGGCGGTGATCGGCGAGATCCGTCTCGACCGGCAGCAGATCTTCGACACCAGCCAGCCGGAGGAGGACAACGCCCTCTTCCGCCTGGCGAACCGCTTGCACCCGCTGACCCGGCCCTCGGTCATCACCAGCCAGCTGCTGTTCTCCAGCGGCGACCCCTACGACCCGCGACTGCTCGCCGAATCCGAGCGCATCCTGCGCGACAACGGTTTCCTGTTCGACGCGCTGGTGGTACCGGTGGCCTACGAGGACGGCGAGGTGGACGTGCTGGTGCGCACCCGGGATCTCTGGACGCTGGAACCCGCCCTGTCGCTGTCCCGCTCCGGCGGCGAGAATCGCACCCTGTTCGGCGTGGAAGACCAGAATTTCCTCGGCACCGGCGCCACGGTGAGCCTGGAGTTCGAAAGCGACGTGGATCGGGATTCGCGCCGCGTCACCTACTCCGACCGCCAGCTCGGCAGGAACTGGATCTCCGTGGACCTCAACTATTCGGACAACACGGACGGTACTTCGAAGGCGTTGAGCGTCTGGCGGCCCTTCTACGCCCTGGACACCCGCCGGGCCGGCGGCTTCACCGCGTTCGCCGACGACCGGGTGGATTCCCTGTTCGAGCTGGGCGACGAGGTGGTGGACTACCGACACGACGAGGAGCTGCTGCAGCTGTGGTACGGCTGGTCGCCGGGGCTGCGCGAGGGCTGGCCCCGCCGCTGGCGCGCCGGGGTGGTCTACCACGAAAACGCGTTCGGGCCGCCCGACGACCCCGTGCGCGCCGGCCCCGTGCCCGAGGACCGCAGGCTGGTCTATCCCTACATCAGTCTCGAGCTGCTCGAGGACCGCTACACGGAGACGACGAACCACGACCAGATCGGCCGCACGGAGGACTTCTACCTGGGCACCCGCCTGTCGGCCAGCATCGGCTGGGCGGACGAGAGCCTGGGCTCCGACCGTGACGCCTGGGTGCTGTCGGCGGAGGCCAGCCGCGGCTACGGCACGCCCGCCGACCGCATGCTGCTGCTGGAAGCCCGGGCATCGACGCGTCTGGAGTCGGGCGACATCGAGAACGGGCTGGTGCGGGGCTCGATCCGCTACTACCACAAGCAGTCCGAGAAGAGGCTGTTCTTCATGACCCTGCACGGCGCGGTGAGCGAGAACCTCGACCTGGACAACCCGCTGCAGCTGGGCGGTGACAGCGGCCTCAGGGGCTACCCGATCCGCTACCAGACCGGCGAGGCCAGCGCCGTGTTCACCATCGAGCAGCGCTACTTCACCGACTGGTACCCGTGGCGGCTCTTCCGCGTGGGCGGCGCCGTCTTCGGCGACCTCGGCCGCACCTGGGGCGACAACCCCGTGGGCGGCGGGAGCCTGGGCCTGCTGAAGGACGTCGGCTTCGGCCTGCGCCTGGCACCCACCCGGGGCGGTACCGAGAAAGTGATCCACATCGACGTCGCCTTCCCCCTCGACGGCGACGACTCCCTGGATTCAGTGCAGATCAGCGTGGAGGGCAAGCGCAGCTTCTAGCCGCGGGTACCAGCCCGACGGCGCCCCAGCACCAGTCCGTAGACGATCAGGTTGACGACGATCACGCCACTGCCGAGCACGATCTGCACGGTGGGCGTGAGGCCGGCGGGATAGATCAGCGGCAGCAGGTAGTGCTCGATGAAGCCGCCGCTATAGCCCGCCTCGCCCGCAAGCCTGCGCAGGTGCTGCTCCAGCGGGGTCAGGGGGCAGATGCCGCCGCTGAACTCGATGTACGCGCCCCAGGCGGCGCAGGGCACATGGACGGCCGCCGCCAGCGGCCAGCGCAGCGCGAGCAGTCCGCCGGCCACGACGAACAGGATGAACACGCCGTGCAGCAGCAGTACGGCGTCTGCGGCGAGGCTGGCGGCCATTGCGAACTTGTCCTCACGCTACCTGCGTCGACTGCGTAAAACCCATAGTTACACGCGCGGACCGCCGAGCGAAACTGACGCTCATCAGGCAACCACCGGAGAACGCCGGCACCCGGGCCGCCTTCCCGCCGCGTGACGGCCTCCGCAGGAGGGACGGGTGAACGAGTCGGCAACAGGCATCCGCGTGATCGGCGCAGGTGTAGGACGGACGGGGACCCACTCGCTGAAGCAGGCGCTCGAGCATCTGCTCGGCGGGCGCTGCTACGACATGGACGAGGTTCTGGCGCACCGCGAGCACGAGACGGTGTGGATGGCGGCCGCCGAAGGCCACATGCCCGACTGGCAGCGTCTGCTCGGCGCCTACACGAGCACCGAGGACTGGCCGGCGGCCGCGTTCTGGCCGGAACTCTCCGCGGCGTTCCCGGACGCTTTCGTGCTCCTGTCCCACCGCCGCGGCGAGGATTGGCTGCTGAGCGCCCGGGCAACGATCTTCCAGGCGATGGAAGACGACGAGGACACGCCCTGGGGTGACATGATCCACGCGATCATGCGCGCGCGCTTTACCGACCTGCTGGAGGACGACAACGCCTGCCTCGAGGCCTACGAGCGGCACAATGCCGCGGTGCGCGCCGCGGTGCCGCCGGAACGGCTGATCGACTGGCCGACCGGCGCCGGCTGGGAGCCCCTGTGCGCGGCGCTGGGGGTCGCCGTGCCCGACATTCCCTTCCCGCATGTCAACACCACCCGGCAATTCCGCCAGCGGGTGAGAGCGCACTGACGCCTCCCGTTGCGGTACCCTGAGTGCCGGCGCGCCGCGGGGCCGGGGCGCTTTCACCAGGGTACCGCAAAGAGGAGAGGTCATGATCACCGTCCATCACCTGGAAGACTCGCGCTCCCAGCGCGTGCTCTGGCTGCTCGAAGAGCTCGAACTCGACTACGAGATCCGCCGCTACGAGCGCGACCCGGAGACCATGCTCGGCCCTGCATCGCTGCGGGAGGTCCATCCGCTGGGCAAATCGCCGGTGATCGAGGACGACGGCCGGGTGGTGGCCGAATCCGGCGCCATCATCGAATACCTCGTGCAGCGCCACGGCGACGGCAGTCTGGCGCCGCCCGCCGGCTCCGACGAGCACCTGCGCTATACCTACTGGCTGCATTACGCCGAGGGCACGCTGATGCCCCTGTTCGTCATGGGGCTGGTGTTCGAGCGCCTGTCCGGGCCGCCCATGCCGCTGCTGCTGCGCCCGGTGGGCGGACTGATCGGGACCGGGGTGCGCAAGTCGTTCATCGAGCCGCGGCTCGGGGAGAACCTGGCATTCATCGAGGACGAACTCGGCCGCAGCACCTGGTTTGCCGGCGAGGCGCTGAGCGGCGCCGACGTGCAGATGAGCTTCCCGCTGGAAGCCGCGGCGGCCCGCGGCGGCGTCGATGACTACCCGCGCATCCGCGACTTCGTCGAGCGGGTACACGCACGGCCGGCCTACCGCCGCGCGCTGGAGCGGGGCGGCCCGTACTCGTATGCCGACTGACCGTAGGGAGGCAACACGGCCATGACCGTAATGGCAGTCTGCATCGCCCTGCTGGGGCTGCTGGTATTCCTGCTCGGGCTGTCGGTGTCGCTGGCACGGCAGCGGGCGAAGACCGGGGTGGGCTACCCGGACGATCCCGCCGACCTGCTGCACAAGCTGGTGCGCGCCCACGGCAACACCATCGAGTATGCGCCCATGCTGGCGCTGCTGATCTGGGTGGCCGGCACGGCCACCAGCGCGGTCTGGCTGCAGTGGATCATGATCGGCGCCACCGCGAGCCGCTACATGATCGTCGCCGGGATGCTGCTGGCGCCGTCCCTGCGTCATCCCCATCCGCTGCGTTTTCTCGGCGCGCTGGGGACCTACGTCTTCGGTGCAGCCCTGTGCCTGGACCTGCTCTACCGGGCCCTGGCCTGACGGCGGCACGCCTGCATAACGGCGCCGAAAACGTTACCCTGTCGCCAGTGGCTCGGGGGCCGGCGCCATGCCGGCACTGCGGGCGCGACACCCACGAAGCGGTGTGGCTGCGGCTGCCCCGCTGATGAGCAGCATGGAGAACCCTGTGAAGATTGCTGACAACCGCGTCGTCGCCATCGACTATACCCTCACCGACGACGAGCAGAACGAGCTCGACAGCTCGGCCGACCGCGAGCCGCTGAAATACCTGCACGGCGCCCAGAACATCATTCCCGGCCTCGAGAAGGCGCTCTCCGGCAAGGCGGAAGGCGACGAGGTGCAGGTCACGGTGCAGCCGGAAGAGGCCTACGGCCCGGTCAACCCGGACCTGATCCAGAAGGCGCCGCTGAGCGCCTTCCAGGGCGTCGAGGAAGTGAAGCCCGGCATGCAGTTCCAGGCCGAGGGGCCGAACGGGCAGACCCAGATCATCACCGTCCGGGAGGTCCACGACGACGGCGTGGACATCGACGCCAACCACCCGCTGGCCGGCCAGGTGCTGCACTTCGACGTGAAGGTGCAGGAAGTGCGCGAGGCCACCGACGAGGAAGTGGAACACGGCCACGTGCACTGATGGCGGAAGACCGGATCGAGAACATCGAGGCGAAGCTCGCCTACCTCGAGGACGCCAGCGAAACCCTGAGCGGCGAGGTCGCGACCCAGCTGCGCATGATCGAGAGTCTCGAGTCCCGGCTGGCGCTGGCCCTCGAACGTATCGGCGAGCTGGAGTCGGGCCCCGTGGACGAGCCCCGCGGAGACGAGCCGCCGCCACACTACTGATCCGGGCGCAGGAGCAGCCGGCACATGGATGTACTGGCCCTCTCTGCCAATCTCCTGCTGATCGCGGTCCTCGTCGCGATGTTCGTGGAGGCGACGGCCCGTCGCCTGTTCGTCCCGCCCTGGCTGCGCTACGGCCTCGCCGCGGCGGCCCTGATGCTGGCGGCGGAGCTTGCCGTGTCTCTCCTCGGCGGCGGCCAGGGTGTGCCGGCATGGTTCTACGCCGTGGCTGCGGCGGTGCTCGCCGCCCGCGTAGTGACGGAGACCGTGGTGGGGCTGGCGGCTGCAGAGCGGCTCGGGTTACGGCCGCTGCCGCTGCTGCGCCCGCGCAGCGACGGGGGCGGCCGGCGGGCGCTGGTCGCCGTGGTCGCAGGCCTGGCCTGCGGGCTCGTGCTGGCGGCCTGGAGCACGGCGCTCTTTCTCCTCACTGGCCCCGGACCGGCCGACGGCGGCCCGGTGATGCCCTGGCGCATGCCCGGTGGGGCGGCCCTGATCGGCTTCCTGGCCGGCGTGCTGGTCACCGCCCTGGGGGAGGAACTGACCTTCCGTCTCGGCATCCAGAACTGGCTGGCCACGCACCTCGGGCGCGGCGCGGCAGGCTACGGCACCGCCGTCGTGCTCGCCTCGGCGCTCTGGTCGCTGGGCCACCTCGGCAGGATGGATCCCGAATGGGTGAAGATCGCACAGATCTTCCCCGCGGGGCTGCTGCTCGGCTGGCTGTTCCGCCGGTGCGGCTTCGAGGCCTGTGTGACCGCCCACGCCGTTCTGAACCTGATCATGCCCCAGGTCACCCCCCGGGTGCTGGGGTGAGCGCCGCCGACGTGGTACGGGCCGGCGCCGTGGCATAATCGGTGCCAGACGCACACACACGGGTAGACCAGTGACCGAGAAGGATAATCTGAAAGAGCAGCTCCGCACCCTGCATCGGGAGCTGGAGGGCTCTGCCGAGCTGGACGAGGACATGCGCCGGCTGCTGGGCCAGGTGGACGACGACATCCACCGGCTGCTCGACCAGGGCGGCGACGCGCCGGTGCAGACTGCCAGCGACAGCGACACCGACACCGACGCCGGCGACGCGCTCAGCGAGCAGGTACGCGAGACGGCGACCAACTTCCAGGCCGAGCACCCCCGCACCTACCGGGTGCTGCGGGAAATCGCCGACACGCTGGCGAAGCTGGGCATCTAGGACGGTGGTGGGGGTGACAGCGGCAACCGCGCCGGCTGCCGCCGCGGCGCGGCTGTCGGCGGTGTGAACGAACTCCTGACGGCATTCGGCGACTACGTGCCCGCCCTGGCGGCGGCCGCCTTCGTGGCGGTGGTGCTGACGCTGGGGCAGTGGCTGCTGCTGTCCCGCAAACCGCTGGGCACCGAGGCCCGGCTGCCGCGGCAACTCGCCATGCTGCTGCTCAGCGCGGCGGGGCTGCTGCTGATCGTGCTGCTGCTACCCATGTCGGACAGCACCCGGGGCCAGGTGCTGAGCCTGATCGGCATCGTGCTCACCGGCGTGATCGCGCTGTCCTCCACCACCTTCGTGGCGAACGCCATGGCCGGGCTGATGCTGCGCATGGTGAAGAGCTTCCGCCCCGGCGACTTCGTGAGCGTGGGCGAGGAGTTCGGCCGGGTCACCGAGCGCGGGCTGTTCCACACCGAGATCCAGACCGAGGACCGCGATCTCACCACCCTGCCGAACCTCTACCTGGTGAAGAACCCGGTCACGGTGGTGCACTACTCGGGCACCATGATCTCGGCCTCGCTCTCCCTCGGCTACGACCTGGCCCACGGCCGCATCGAGACGCTGCTGAAGCAGGCCGCGGAGCAGTCCGGGCTGGAGGAGCCGTTCGTCCACGTGCGCGAGCTGGGTGACTTCTCCGTCACCTACCGGGTCTCCGGCTTCCTGGCGGAGGTCAAGCACCTGCTGACGGCGCGTTCCAACCTGCGTCGCGCCATCCTGGATACGCTGCACGGTGCCGGCGTCGAGATCGTATCCCCCACGTTCATGAATCAGCGCCCCGTCGGCGAGGGGGTCAGCATCGTACCGCCGGAAAACGGCGAGGTGGCGCCCGAGGTCAGGCGGGCCGCCGACAAACCCGAGGACCGCATCTTCGACAAGGCCGAGCAGGCGGGCGAGCGGGAATCACTGCGGCTGGAGCTGGAAGAGCAGCAGGCGGCGAAGACGGCGCTGGAGGCGGCCATCGAGGAGGCGGACGACGAGGACAAGCCGGCTCTGGAACGGGAACTCGAGGCCCTGCAGCGCCGGTTGGCGGCGCTCACCGAGGCGGTGCAGAAGGAACAGGACGAACAGGCCGGCGACAGGGCAAAGGGCTGAGGCCTGCTCAGGCGGCAGACAGCTGCCGGATGCGGGGCACGAACCGCATCAGCAGCACGGCCGAGAGGATCGGCAGCAGCGACACCACCACGAACAGCGGCCGGTAGGAGTGGTGCTCGATCAGCCAGCCGGCCAACGGCGCGAACAGCGCCGCCCCGAGGCTGCCGACCGCGCCGTACGCACCCCACACCGAGGCCACGCGCCCGGCCGGGAACAGGTCCGAGGGCAGGGTGAAGAAAACCGAACTCTTCACCTGGATGGAAAACATGCCCAGGGATATGAGCGCGATGGCCACGTAGGGCGAGCCGGCCGTGGCAGCCGGCATGGCGCCGAGCATCAGGAGCGCCCCGAGCCAGATGACGAATTTGCGGGAGAAATCGATGCTGCGGCCGCCCTGGATGATCCGGCTGGACAGCCAGCCGCCGAACCAGGCGCCGAGATCCGCCGCCACGAAGGGTATCCAGGCAAACAGGCCGATCTCGCGCAGGTTGAAGCCCCGCTCGTCGGCCAGATACAGCGGCAGCCAGAAGACGAAGAAGTAGAACGGCCCGTCGCTCACGAAGCGGGAGATCATCAGTCCCCAGAACTCCCGGTACTGCAGGAGCTCGGACCACCCTTCGGCCGCCTGCTGGGGCGCCCGGCCGGCGAGGATGAGATCGCGCTCGGCCGTGCCGATGCGGGGGTGGTCCTCCGGCAGCCGGTACCAGCGATGCCAGAACCAGGCCCAGACCAGACCGATGGCGCCGGGCACCAGGAAGGCCCACTCCCAGCCGAAGTTCTCGATCAGGCCTGCCGCCAGCGGCGGCGTGATGATGGAGCCGGCGCCCGCCCCCAGCATGAAGATGCCCACCGCGGTGGAACGCTCGCTGGCGGGAAACCACTGGGCCACGGCCTTCAGTGCCGCCGGGAAATTGGCAGCCTCGGTCAGGCCGAGGGAGATGCGCAGGACCAGGAAACTCGCGACGCCGCGGCCGAGCGCGTGCAGCAGGGTCGAGACGCTCCACAGGGCCGCCGCCAGCGTGAACGACAGGCGGGTTCCGAGGCGGTCGATGACCGGCCCCGTGAGGAGCTGGCCGAGGGCATAGGCGGCGAGAAAGGCGGAGGTGAGCCAGCCGTAATGCTGGTCGGTGATCCCGAACTCGTCCCTGATCACCGGCATGACCATGCCGAAGCTGAGCCGGTCCACGTAGTTGATGGTCGTGATGACCGCCAGCATGATGGCGATCCGCCAGCGCACGGCCATGGCGCGCTCCCCCCGTGCCGTCGTCGTATGACTGTCTGCTCCGCCGCGCCGGCCTGCTCCCGGCCGCTGCCAGCACGAGCGCCACAGCCGAGACCGCCACGGGAGTGCCCGGATACCGGTCTCCGGCGGCGTGCCGAGCCACAAGGTACCCGTTCCGGGGCCCTCGCGCATCCGGGAAGGCAACGCCCTGAGCGGCAGACTCATCCGTTATACTCCCAGTCCCGGCGAGCGCTCCCGGCGTTCGCCGCCGGCGCGCCACCACTCACACAGCACCGATCCACGCGAGTCCATGGACGTCACGCCCATCATCGAGCCGCTGAACGACGCTCAGCGGGAAGCGGTTACCGCACCCGACGAACCCGTGCTGGTGATCGCCGGCGCCGGCAGCGGCAAGACCCGCGTCCTCGTCCACCGGGCCGCCTGGCTGATCCGGGTGGGCGGCATCGCGCCCCAGAGCCTGCTCGCGGTGACCTTCACCAACAAGGCGGCCAGCGAGATGCGCAGCCGCATCGAGAGCCTGCTGGAGATGCCGGCGCAGCATCTGTGGATCGGCACTTTCCACGGCCTCGCCCATCGGCTGCTGCGCCGCCACTGGCGCGAAGCCGGCCTGCCCCAGTCCTTCCAGATCATCGACGCCGACGACCAGCAGCGGCTGATCAGGCGCATGCTGCGGGGTATGGAGCTGGACGAGTCGCGCTGGGTGCCGAAGGAAGTGCAGTGGTTCATCAACAACCAGAAGGACGAAGGCCTGAGGCCCGACCACCTGGACGACGGCGGTGATACGAACCGGCGCCGGATGATCGAGCTCTACCGGGCGTATCAGGCGCAGTGCGACCGCGCCGGCCTGGTGGACTTCGCCGAGCTGCTGCTGCGCGCCCACGAACTCTGGCGCAACGACCCCGAGCTGCTGGGCCATTACCAGCGCCGCTTCCGCCACCTGCTGGTGGACGAGTTCCAGGACACCAACGCCATCCAGTACGCCTGGCTGAGGATGCTGGCCGGCACCAGCGGCATCCCCTTCGTGGTGGGCGACGACGACCAGTCCATCTACCGCTGGCGCGGCGCCCGCGTCGAGCACATCCAGCGCTTCCAGAAGGACTTCCCCGGCGCGAAGGTGGTGAAGCTCGAGCAGAACTACCGCTCCACCGGTACCATCCTCGAGGCGGCCAACGCCATCATCGCCAACAACGACGGGCGCATGGGCAAGAACCTGTGGACCGACGGCAGCGAAGGCGAGCCCATCCGCATCTACGCCGCGTTCAACGAGCGCGACGAGAGCGACTTCGTCGTGAACCGCATCCGCGACTGGGTGGCCCAGGGCAATGCCCGGGCCGATGCCGCCATCCTCTATCGCTCCAACGCCCAGTCCCGGGTGCTGGAGGAAGGCCTGGTCAACGCACGCATCCCCTACCGGGTTTACGGCGGCCTGCGCTTCTTCGAGCGGGCGGAGATCAAGGACGCGCTCGCCTACCTGCGCCTGATTGCCAACCGGGACGACGACGCCTCTTTCGAGCGGGTGGTGAACACGCCCACCCGGGGCATCGGGGCGCGCAGCGTGGAGGCCATGCGCTCCTACGCCCGGGCCAACGCCTGCTCGCTGTGGCGCGCGGCGGGCGCGCTCGCCAGCGACGACGGCGTGAACGCGCGCGCCGCCAACGCCATCCGCGCCTTCCTGAACCTGATCGAGATGCTGGATCGGGACACGAAGGGCCGGGATCTGCACGAGCAGGTGGACCACGTCATCGGCGCCAGCGGCCTGGTGGAGCATTTCCGCAAGGAGAAGAGCGAGCGCGCCATCACCCGGGTGGAGAACCTGGAGGAACTGGTGAGCGCCGCCCGCGGCTTCGACCCGGAGCAGAGCGACACAGACATGCCGCCGCTGGACGCCTTCCTGGCCCATGCGGCGCTGGAGGCCGGCGAGGGCCAGGCGGACGCGTGGGAGGACTGCGTCCAGCTGATGACGCTGCACTCCGCGAAGGGCCTGGAGTTCCCGCTGGTCTTCCTCTGCGGCATGGAGGACGGGCTGTTCCCCCACCAGCGCTCCATCAACGACCCGGGCGGGCTCGAGGAGGAGCGCCGGCTGTGCTACGTGGGCACCACGCGGGCGATGCGCCAGCTCTACATCACCTATGCCGAGCAGCGGCGCCTGCACGGCACCGACAGCTTCGCGCTGCCGTCCCGCTTCATCACCGAGATCCCGACGGAGCTGGTCGAAGAGATACGGCCGCGGGCGCAGATCAGCCGGCCCGTGGTCTCTCCGGCAAGGCGCCCGTCCCGGTCCGGCCGCGAGCCTGCCGGCGGCGAGGACGGCATCCGGCTCGGCCAGCGGGTGCGCCACGGCAAGTTCGGCGAGGGCGTGGTGCTGAACTGCGAGGGTCAGGGCGCCCATGCCCGGGTGCAGGTGAACTTCGAGGGCGCCGGCACCAAGTGGCTGGTGCTCACCTATGCCAACCTGGAACTGATGTAAACTGGGCCCGGTTCCGGGGGGCCGACAGCCGGCAAGCACATGAAGATACTCATACTCGGCGCAGGGCAGGTCGGATCCTCGGCCGCCTATCACCTCTCCCGGGAGGAAGCCAACGAGGTGACGGTGGTCGACCGCAGCCCGGACGTGCTGCGCGAGCTGCAGGACCGCCTCGACATCCGTACCGTCGTGGGCCACGCCGCCTATCCGGACGTGCTCACCCGCGCCGGCGCGAGCGACGCCGACATCCTCATCGCGCTCACTGACAGCGACGAGACCAACATGATCGCCTGTCAGATCGCCTACACCCTGTATCACACGCCCACCAAGATCGCCCGCATCCGCGCGGCGGAATACATGAACGCGAAGAAGCTGTTCAGCCAGGAGTCGCTGCCGGTGGACGTGCTGATCAGCCCGGAGCAGCTCGTCTGCGAGTACGTGGAACAGCTCATCCTGTATCCGGGCGCGCTGCAGGTGCTGGAGTTCGCCGACGGCCGCGTGCGGCTGGTGGGCGCCCGGGCCGACCGGGACGGGCTGCTCGTGGGCCAGCAGCTGAAGAACATGAAGGAGCACATCCCGAACACCGAAGCCCGCATCGCGGCCATCTACCGGGACGGCCAGAGCGTCATGCCCGACGGCGACACGGTGATCCGCGAGGGCGACGAGGTCTTCTTCCTGGCGGCGCGCAAGGACATCCGCGTGTTCATGAGCGAGATGCGCAAGCTGGACGACCCGATCCGCCGCGTGGTCATCGCCGGCGGCGGCAACATCGGCTTCCGCCTGGCCATGGCGCTGGAGCAGACGAACCAGGTGAAGATCATCGAGCGCAACCCGGAGCGGGCGCGGCGCATCTCGGAGCAGCTGGCCAAGGCCATCGTGCTGGTGGGCGACGCCGCGGACGAGGAGCTGCTGCTCGAGGAGAACATCGACTCCACCGACGTCTTCTGCGCGCTCACCAACGCCGAGGAGGCGAACATCCTGTCGGCCATGCTGGCCAAGCGCCTCGGCGCCCACAAGGTCATGGCGCTCATCAACCGGCCCTCCTACGCCGAACTCGTGGAGGCGGGCACCATCGACATCGCCATCTCGCCCCAGCAGGTCACCATCGGCTCGCTGCTCGCGCACGTGCGCCGCGGCGACGTGGTGAAAGTGCATTCGATGCGCCGCGGCGCCGCGGAGGCCATCGAGGCCGTGGCTCACGGCTCACCGGAGAACTCGAAGGTGGTGGGCCGCAAGATCGAGGACATCCCGATACCGCGGGGCACGACCATCGCCGCGCTGGTGCGCGACGACCAGGTGATATTCGCCCACCACGACACCGAAGTGCAGGCCGACGACCACGTGATCCTCTTCATGACGGACCGGCGGCGCATCGAGGACGTGGAGGAACTCTTCCAGGTCGGCGTCTCCTTCGTCTGACCGCTATGGCCGTCCCTGCGAGTCACAGCCAGCGGCGGAGACCGGCGAAGCGATGAACCGGGTCGTGGTCCAGCGCATCCTCGGCCTGCTGCTGATGATGTTCAGCGTCACGATGCTGCCGCCGGTGATCGTCTCGCTGGTCTACGGCGATGGCGGCTGGCTGGCGTTCGTCGAGGGCTTTCTCCTGAATCTGGCGGCGGGCTTCTTCCTCTGGCTGCCGGTCCGCGACGCCCGCGCCGACCTGAGGCTGCGGGACGGCTTCCTGGTGGTGGCCTCGTTCTGGCTGGTGCTGGGCACCTTCGGCGCCGCGCCGCTGTATTTCTCCGACGTGCCGACGATGTCCTTCACGGATGCCGTATTCGAATCCATGTCCGGGCTGACGACCACGGGCGCGACGGTGCTGACCGGGCTCGATGCCCTGCCGCGCTCGATCCTGTGGTACCGCCAGCAGCTGCAGTGGCTGGGGGGCATGGGCATCATCGTACTGGCGGTGGCCATCCTGCCCATGCTCGGCGTCGGCGGCATGCAGCTCTACCGGGCCGAGACGCCGGGCCCGATCAAGGACACCAAGCTCACGCCGCGCATCACCGAGACGGCGAAAGCGTTGTGGTATCTGTACCTCGGCTTCACCATCATCTGCGCGGCCTCCTACTGGGCCGCCGGCATGAGCGTGTTCGACGCGCTTTGCCACAGCTTCAGCACCGTGGCGATCGGCGGCTTCTCCACGCACGATCTCAGCATCGGCCATTTCCAGTCCACCACCATCAACCTCATCGCGGTGGTGTTCATGTTCCTGGCCGGCATCAACTTCTCTCTGCATTTCTTCGCCTGGCGCTACAGCAGCATGGCGCACTACTTCAAGGATCCGGAGTTCCGGGCCTACTCGTTCATCCTGATGATGCTGGTGGCGACGATTGTCATGGTGCTGGCGCTGCGCGGCACCTACGAGAGCCCGCTGCAGGCCGCGGAGCACGGGCTGTTCCAGGCGGTCTCCATCGCGACCACCACGGGTTTCACCACCGCCAACTACTCGGCCTGGCCGGGCGCCCTGCCGGTGCTGCTGATCTTCGCGAGCTTCATCGGCGGCTGCGCGGGCTCCACCGCCGGGGGCATGAAGGTGATCCGCTGGCTGCTCATCTACAAGCAGGGGGTGCGCGAGATTGCGCGGCTCGTGCACCCCAGTGCCGAGATTCCGGTGAAACTGGGACCGAGAGCGGTTCAGGCCCGGGTGATCGAGGCGGTGTGGGGCTTCTTCTCGGTGTACGTGGTGGTGTTCGCCGTCATGATGATGCTGATGCTCTCCACGGGCCTGGATCAGGTGACGGCCTTCTCGGCGGTGGCGGCGGTGCTGAATAATCTCGGTCCCGGGCTGGGCGACGTGGCCAGCGGCTTCATGACCGTGCCCACCCTCGGCAAATGGGTGGCGATCCTCGCGATGGTGATGGGTCGGCTGGAGATATTCACCCTGCTCGTGCTGTTGACGCCGATATTCTGGAGGCGCTGATGGCGGGCAATCGACTGCAGGCGTTGCAGAAGCTGCTCGACGGCGGCCGGGAGGACGCCCTGCTGCGCTACTCCCTGGGCAACGAATGGCTGGCCGCCGCCGAGCCGGCGGAGGCCGTGCCTCACCTCGAGCGTGCGGTGGAACTCGACCCGGGCTATTCCGCCGCCTGGAAACTGCTGGGCCGCGCGCTCACCGACACCGGCGACGCCGGGGCCGCGGCGGCCGCTTACCGGCGCGGCATCGCCGTGGCCGAAGAGCGGGGCGACAAGCAGGCGGCGAAAGAGATGCAGGTCTTCCTGCGCCGCATCGAGAAGGCCGGCGGCGCGGATGAGTGACCGGGCGGCGACAAGTGGAACGCTCGGGAGCCTCGGCCGCGCGCTCGACCGGGTGAGCACGGCGACCGGGCGCGCGGTCTCCTGGCTAACGCTGGTGATGGTTCTGGTGACGTTTCTCGTCGTGGTGCTGCGTTACGTCTTCGACGCGGGCTTCATCTGGCTGCAGGAGAGCATCACCTGGATGCACGCGGCGGTGTTCATGCTGGGTGCGGCGTACACGCTCGAGCAGGACCAGCACGTGCGGGTGGACGTGTTCTACCGGGGCCTGTCCGAACAGGGCAAGGCGGTGGTGGACATCGCCGGCGTGCTGGTGCTGCTTCTGCCGCTCATGGTGTTCTTCCTGTGGCAGTCCTGGGACTACGTCGAGACCTCCTGGCGCATCCGCGAGTCCTCGCGCGAGGCCGGGGGGCTGCCGTATCCCTGGACGCCGCTGCTGAAGAGCTGCCTGCTGGTCATGCCGGCAGCGGTGACCCTGCAGGCGATCGCCCTGCTGCTGCGCTCCGCGCTGACCCTGTCCCGCGGCTATCGGGTGCCGGCCGTGGACGGCGACAGCGAAGACATCAGGGCCTGAGCCGTGGAGTGGATGTCGGCGCTGCTGTTTCTTGCCGTGATCCTGGTGCTGCTGGCCGGCTTCCCGGTGGCCTTCACCCTGGGCGGCACCGCCCTGGTCTTCGCCGGCATCGGCGCCGCGGCCGGGGTCTTCGACGCGGCCTTCCTGTCCAGCATCCCGAACCGGCTGTACGGCATCATGGGCAACGAGACCCTGGTGGCCGTGCCGCTGTTCGTGTTCATGGGCATCACCCTGGAGCGCGCCCGCATCGCCGAGGAACTGCTCGACACGCTGTCGGCGCTGTTCGGGCGGGTCCGCGGCGGGCTCGGCATCTCGGTCACCCTCGTCGGCATGCTGCTGGCGGCCAGCACGGGCATCGTGGGAGCGACGGTGGTGACCATGGGGCTGCTCTCCCTGCCGACCATGCTGAAGCGGGGCTACTCGCCGTCGGTGGCCTGCGGCACCATCTGCGCTTCGGGCACGCTCGGCCAGATCATCCCGCCGTCCATCATCCTGGTGCTCCTCGGCGACGTGCTGTCGTCCGCCTATCAGGAAGCGCAGCTGGAACAGGGCATCTTCTCGCCGGAGACGGTATCGGTGGGCGACTTGTTCGCCGGCGCGCTGGTGCCGGGGCTGCTGCTGGTGGCGCTGTACGTCGCCTACGTAGCGGCCACCGCGGTGCTGCGCCCGGAATCCATGCCGGCGCCCGAACGGGTGAGCGGCGACGGCGAACACCTTGGGGCCCGCATATTCCGGGCCCTGCTGCCGCCGCTCGGGCTGATCCTGGCGGTGCTCGGCTCAATCCTGGCCGGCATCGCCACGCCCACCGAGGCCGCGGCCGTGGGCGCGATGGGTGCGATGCTGCTCGCCATCGGCCGCCGCCAGCTGGACCTGCCACGGCTGCGCGAGATCATGGAAGGCACCGTGCGGGTGAGCAGCATGGTGTTTCTGATCCTGATCGGCGCCTCCGTGTTCTCGGTGGTGTTCCGCGGCTACGGCGGCGACGACGCGGTGGCGGATATCCTCAGTGGCCTGCCCGGCGGCGTCTTCGGCGCCGTCGTCGTGGTGATGCTGGTGATGTTCCTGCTGGGCTTCGTGCTGGACTTCATCGAGATCACCTTCGTGGTGGTGCCGATCGTCGGGCCCGTGCTGCTGGCGATGGGACTGGACCCCGTCTGGCTCGGCGTGATGATCGCGATCAATCTGCAGACCTCGTTCCTCACGCCGCCGTTCGGCTTCGCGCTGTTCTATCTGCGCGGCGTGGCACCCGAGACCGTGCGCACCGGCCAGATCTACCGGGGCGTTATCCCGTTCGTGATCATCCAGCTCGCCACCCTCGGCGTGCTGGCGCTGTGGCCGGAGCTGGTCACCTGGCTGCCCGACCGCATCTACGGCTGAGAGCACGTGTAGGAGGGCCTTCAGGCCCGATCCGGTTTCTATTGACGTTGGCCCGCCATCGTGTGGATAAGGGTCCCGGGGACGCTCACTCGGACGTCCTGACCTCGCTCGCTTCGGCCAGACCTCCTTCCCGCCGTCCTGGCTCCAGTCGGTCCGGACGACCCCGCAACCCTTATCCACCCGTTGACGGGCCCGCAGCCGAGAGGCTTGGCACCAGTCAGCAGGCGTTGCTTATTGGCGCTTCCCTCATGCCACCCCGAGGCGGCCGTCATGCGGGGGTATCCATCGCCGCGACCTTTTGTCGGGAGCAAGATGGATACCCCCGCAGGGCGGCCAGGAAAGAACGGGGGTCTGGCAGGGCCGCGTCGGGCCTGAAGGCCCTCCTACAATTCTACCGGGCCGTCGCGGGCTTCCAGGTAGGCGCGTTCCGTGATGCTCTGGAACACCGCGGAGCGCTGGAGGAAGGCTTCCTGAGAGGCGCGGATCCTCGCGATCAGCGGATCGCGGTCGCTCATCTCGTCGAGGAGTTCGCGGGTGATCTCCTTCAGGCGCTCCAGCACCGGCTGGGGGAAGCGCCTCACCTCGATTTCCGGATCTTCGAGTATGGTCTGCAGGGCCTCGGCGTCCCGGTAGGCGAACTCGGCGCGCATGTCGTTGTTCACGGACTGGCTGGCGATGGCGATGACGGCCTGCAGATCCGGCGGCAGGCCGTCCCAGGCGTCCTTGTTGACGATGCACTCGAGCGTCGGGCCTGGCTCGTGCCAGCCGGGGTAATAGTAGTAGCGAGCCGCCTTGTTCAGGCCGAAGGCGACGTCGTTGTAGGGGCCGACCCATTCCGTCGCGTCGATGTTGCCGGTCTGGAGGGCAGTGAAGAGGTCGCCGCCGGGCAGGCTGACGGGGGTGCCCCCGGCCCGCCGCAGCACCTCGCCGCCCAGCCCCGGGATGCGCATCTTCAGTCCCTCGAGATCGGCGACCGTCTCGATGGGTTTGTTGAACCAGCCGCCCATCTGCACGCCGGTGTTGCCGGCGGCATGGGGCACGAGGTCGAATGGAGCATAGGTCTCCCGCCACAGATCCATGCCGCCGCCGTAGAACAGCCAGCCGTTCATCTCGTGGGAGTTCAGGCCGAACGGGATCGCGGTGAAGAATTGTCCGGCCTCGACCTTGCCCTTCCAGTAATAGGCGGCACCGTGGCCCAGCTCGGCGGTGCCCTGTGAGACGGCGTCGAACACTTCGAAAGGGGGCACCAGTTCGCCGGCGGCGTAGACATGCACCTTGATGCGGCCGCCCGAGGCCTCCTCGATGCGCCGCGCCACATTGGCGGCGCCCCGACCCAGACCGGGGAAGTTCGGCGGCCAGGTCGTCACCATCTTCCAGTTCCGGGTCGGGCCCTCCGCGCACTCCGCGCCCGGCGCGGCCGACTGTTCGCCGGCGCAGCCTGCCAGACCGGCGGTGAGTGCGCCGGCGCCGATGCCGGTAACGAAATCCCGTCTCTTCATGCCGATACCCCGCTGATGTTCGGGGGAGTGTAGTCCGGCCGGAGCAGAGCGCCAACATTCGGCCGAGACGAGCGATATTTACCACCGGAAGTGTGGATCAGAGCGATGTTATTGTTATTATTCCCACCAATGGCTTTATGAAAAATCAGTGGGAATTTTTGTCCAATTTTGAGGCTTATCTGACCTATAGTGGGATGCGATGGCGGGAAAGGAGGGCCGCGGCCCCGCACACCTCCCTGTGAGCGGGCGGCCGCGGCGGTCTCCTCTCCCGTGGAAAGCCGACGGCGCGCGTGGCGGCGTGGCGACCGGTGTAGACTGCCAGCGGCACCCGCAGGCAGCATCGCCATTATCTGGGGAACGGCGGGAAGAAACCGGACATGATCGGTCTGCTGCAGAGAGTCACGGAGGCTGCCGTCCACGTGGACGGGCGGCAGGTGGCCGCCATCGGCGAGGGGATGGCGGTGCTGGTGGGGGTGCGCCGTGGCGACGGCGAGCACGACGCCGCACGCCTGGCCGAGCGCCTGCTGGGTTACCGGGTTTTCCCCGATGCCGAGGGCCGCATGAACCGGTCCCTGGCGGACACCGGGGGAGCGCTGCTGCTGGTGCCCCAGTTCACCCTGGCCGCCAATACGCGCAAGGGCACGCGCGCCAGCTTCACGGGGGCGGCGCCGCCGGAGGAGGGCCGGCGCCTGTTCGACGAACTGGCCGCGCGGGCGCGGGCCGCCCACGGCACGGTCGCCACCGGAGAATTCGGCGCCGACATGCGAGTATCGCTGGTTAACTGGGGCCCCGTGACGTTCTGGCTGGAGAGCTGAGCAAGCGCCTGCGGGATCGGGGAACCTGCGCACATTGTCTGTTGCCGAATTGACGTATCATCGACGACTCGGAGGTGGCCCCGCGGCCGCCGCACATTCACAATCCGTACACAGGACCGCCTGTGGGGTGACTAGGCAATGTTAGGGAACATCAGTATCTGGCAGCTCCTCATCGTGCTGCTGATCGTGATCGCGATCTTCGGCACGAAGAAGCTGCGCAACATGGGTTCCGACGTGGGCGAGGCCGTTCGCGGTTTCCGCAGCGCGATGGACGAGAACGAAAAGGAGCCCGAGCAGAAGAATCTCCCGAACGGCGAGGAAAAGGACGCCGACTTCGGAACCCACAACGAGACCCGTACGACGGAGAGCCGGTCCGGTTCGAAGACGGGTCAGTCCTGATCCTGCGCGCACGCCGTGTTCGACGTCGGTTTTTCCGAACTCATCCTGCTGTTCATCATCGGGCTCCTGGTACTGGGGCCCGAGAAGCTGCCGAAGGTGGCGAACAAGCTCGGCGGCTGGGTGGGGCAGGCTCGGCGCATGTCCCGCATGCTCAAGCGGCAGATCGAGGACGAACTCGAGTTCTCCAAGGTGCGGGAGACGGTCAACCAGCCGCTGTCCTCCATGATGGACAAGCCGACGGCCAAACCGAAGCCTGAACCCACCGACCTGAATTACGAGGAAGGCGAGGACGACGAATCCGGTTTCGGCGAGACGGGTCACGCCGATGCCGGCGACGGGGACCGCGCGGTGCCGGACCCGGCGGCACCGCCGCCGCCCGACGGCGAGGAGACAAGCGCCGGCTCGCCGGACGTCCGGTCCGATGCCCAATCCCCTGTCCAATCCGATGACCAGCCCGGTGACGGGCCCGGCAAGCCCGGAGCGGAGGGCGGCAAAGACAGTCAGAAGAAGAAATCGGCCTCGTCATGACCACGGGCGACGAGAGCACCCGGGAGCAAAAGGGCGAGGAACGTCTGGAGGAAGCGACGCTGCTCTCGCACCTCGTCGAGCTGCGCTCCCGACTGCTCAAGGCAACGGTCGCCGTCCTCGTCATCTTCCTGATACTGGCGCCGTTCGCGGCCCGCATTTTCACGCTGGTGGCGACACCCCTCGTGCAGGCCCTTCCCGAGGGCAACAGCATGATTGCCACCGGCGTCGCGTCCCCCTTCTTCTCGCCTTTCAAGCTCTCTTTCTTCGTCGCGCTGTTCCTGGCCATGCCGGTGGTGCTTTATCAGGCCTGGGCCTTCATCGCCCCCGGCCTGTACAAGCGCGAGAAGCGGATGGCGGTACCGTTGCTCGCCTCGAGCATCCTGCTCTTCTACCTCGGCATCGCGTTCGCCTACTTCGTGGTGTTCCCGCTGATGTTCGGTTTCTTCACCAGCGTGGCGCCCACCGACGTGGCGGTGATGACCGACATCGAGGCGTATCTCAGCTTCATCATCGCGATCTTCTTCGCCTTCGGCCTCGCCTTCGAAGTGCCGGTGGCCACCGTGCTGCTGGTATGGGCCGGCCTGACCACTCCGGAGACCCTGGGCAAGGCCCGGGCATATGTGTTCCTGGGCGCCTTCGTGCTGGGCATGCTGCTGACGCCGCCCGACATGATCAGCCAGACACTGCTGGCGATCCCGGTGTACCTTCTGTACGAGGCGGGGATCTTCATGTCGAAGGTGCTGGTGAAACGCGGCAGAGGCGGGGAAGATGCCCAACCGGATGCCGGAGGCGAGGGTTGATGCGATGCAGGATTTCGAGAAACTCGGTGCGTTCTACGTAGGCAAGGCGGTCGACGGGGCCACCGGCAAGGTCGGCGACGAGCTGGTCCTGTACGACTCGAAGGACCTCACCACCCATGCCGTGATCATCGGCATGACCGGCAGCGGCAAGACCGGCCTCGGCATCGGCATCATCGAGGAAGCCGCCATGGATCACGTGCCGGTGATCGCGATCGACCCGAAGGGCGATCTCGGCAACCTGCTGCTGACGTTCCCCGAGCTCGCCGCCGACGATTTCGAGCCCTGGGTGAATCCTTCGGAGGCGGTGAACCAGGGCCGCACCGTGCGCCAGTTCGCTGCCGACCAGGCGGCGCTGTGGAAGAAGGGGCTGGCGGACTGGGGCCAGGACGGCGAACGCATCCGGGCGTTGCGCGAGCGCACCGACATGGCCGTCTACACGCCGGGCTCCACCGCCGGTCTGCCGGTCTCGGTGCTGCGCTCCTTCGCCGCGCCTGACGCGGCCTTCCGCGAAGACCGGGATCTCTACCGCGAGCGCGTGCAGGCAACCGCCACCAGCGTGCTGTCGCTGCTCGGCATCGACGCCGACCCGGTGACCAGCCGGGAGCACATCCTCGTCTCGAACCTGCTGGACCACTACTGGAGCGAGGGCCGCGACCTGGACGTCGCCACGCTGATCGGGCTGATCCAGAATCCGCCCATCACGCGCATCGGCGTGATGTCGCTCGACTCCTTCTATCCGCCGAAGGAACGCTTCGAACTGGCCATGCAGCTGAACAGCCTGCTGGCCGCGCCCGGCTTCGAGGCCTGGATGGAGGGCGAGGCGCTCAGCGCGGGGCGCCTGCTCTACACGGAGAGCGGCAAGCCCCGCGTGTCGGTCATGTCCATCGCGCACCTCTCGGAGCCGGAGCGCATGTTCTTCGTCAGCATGCTGCTGAACGATCTCATCGCCTGGATGCGCGCCCAGCCGGGCACGGCCAGCCTGCGCGCCATCCTCTACATGGACGAGATATTCGGCTACATGCCGCCGGTGGCGAACCCGCCGTCGAAGCCGCTGCTCCTGACGCTCCTGAAGCAGGCTCGCGCCTACGGACTGGGTCTGGTGCTCTCCACCCAGAATCCGGTGGACCTCGACTACAAGGGCCTGTCGAATACGGGCACCTGGTTCATCGGCCGCCTGCAGACCGAGCGCGACAAGGCACGGGTGATGGAGGGACTGGAAGGAGCGGCCGCCGGCGTGGAGTTCGACCGCGGCCGCATGGAGCAGACCATCGCCGGGCTGGGCAAGCGGCGTTTCCTGCTGCACAACGTGCACGAGGACGCGCCGGTGGTCTTCAACACCCGCTGGGTCATGTCCTATCTGCCCGGGCCGCTCACCCGGGACCAGATCCGGCGCCTGATGGAAGGCCGGCGGCCGGCGCCGGCGGAGGCCGATGCCGGCGACGAGCGCGCGGCTGCAGCGACGGTGGGAGACGTGGCCTCGGCGCCTCCGGTACTGCCGCCCGCCGTGCAACAATTCTGGCTGCCGGCCGGGGCGGAGAACCCCGGCGACATCGTCTACGGGCCCCGGGTGATCGGCGCAGCGGACGCGGCCTACACCAGCAGCCGGTACGGAGTGGACGAGGAACGCCGCTACCTCCTTGCGGCGGAGGCCGGAGACGGCGCCGTGGCGCTCGACTGGAACGAGGCCGAGGCACTGCCCTTCGATGCCGACGAACTCGAGACACGGGGTCTGCCCGGCACCGCCTACGCCCCCCTCGGTGACGCCCTGGCGGCAGCGGCCAGCTATGCCGACTGGGAGCGCGACCTGAAACGCTGGATACGCAACGAGCGGCCGGTCGTCCTGTATCGCAACCGGCACCTCAAGCTGACGTCGGAGCCGGCCGAGAGCGAGGCCGATTTCCGCATCCGCTTGCAGCAGGCCGCCAGCGAGAAGCGCGACCAGGCGGTGGCACAGCTGCGCAAGCGCTACGCGTCCAAGGTGAACACGCTGGAGAACCGCCTGCTGCGAGCCCGTCAGACGCTGGAGCGCGAGAGCCAGCAGGTGGCGAAGAAGCGCATCGACACCGTGATCTCCGTGGGCACGGCCATCCTCGGCGCGGTGCTCGGCCGCAAGCGCCTGTCGACCACCACCGCAGGGAAGATAGGCACCGCCGTGAAGACGGCCGGCAGCATGGGCAAGGAGTCGGGCGACGTGGCCCGGGCGGAACAGACCGTCGCGCGGGTCGAGTCCGAGCTCGCCGAGCTGAACGCGCAGATGGAGCAGGAGGTGGCGCAGCTCGATACCGCGTTCGACGCACAGCAGGCGGAGCTCGAAGAAATTCCCGTACGGGCCGCGGCAAGCAACGTCCGGGTGCGCTTCGTCGGCTTGCTCTGGGTGCCTCACCGGCGCACGCCCGACGGCCGGCTGGTACCGCTCGCGGGGTAGGGCAATACCCCGGCACCCGGGGTCAGGCTTGCGGTTCCTCGTCCTCGGCCGCTCCGGAGAGCGCGACGTATTTTTTCAGGAAGTAGTCGGTGTGGCCGGGCGGATGGTCGGGCAACTCGGCGAAGACCTCGTAGCCCATCTTCCGGTAGAAGCCGAGCGCCTGGAAGCTGGTGGTGCCCACCTGGAAGCGATTGACGTCGCGGTCCAGCGCGAGGCGCTCCAGCCGCATCATCAGTTCGGTGCCGACGTGGCGGCCGCGGAACTCCTCGTCCACCCACAGACGCTCGACGTAAAGCCAGCCCCAGCCGACGTAGCCGGTGGCCCCGCCGCGCACCCGCCCGGTGGAGTCGCGCACGAAGACGCCCACCGGCACGTGTGCAGTGGGCCCGATCTGCGAGTTATTCCATGCCGCGAGGCCGCGGCGTACCGCCTCCACGGCGGAAGCATCCGGATTCTCCACCGCCTCGAAGGCCAGGTCCGAACGCCGCCGGCGGCGTACCAGCCAGTCCGACAGCCGGCGTCTGAGCGTGAGCTCTCCCATTGCGGTCAGAGGCACTCCCCGGCGTAGGCCAGTTCGATTCCGGCGGACTCCAGCAGGCACTCGTTGTCGTAGGTGCGCCCGTCCATGCCGCAGACCGGCTGGTAGGTGGGAGGGCAATTGAGACCGCTGCAGGTGCCGGGCATCTCGATGCGGGCGCCGGCACGCTCGGCCTCGCAGGCATTGCCGTAGGTCACCCCGTCGGCGCCGCATACCGGCACGAACATGCCCGGGCAGGGCCGCGTGTCGCAGGCGTTCAGCTCGACGATGCGCACGGATTCGGCCTCGGCCGCACAGGCGTTGGCGTAGGTGCGACCGTCCTCACCGCAGACCGGCGCGTACACGTCCGGGCAGTTGGTCACGTCGCAGATGCCCTCGCGCTGGACGGCGACGCGGGCCAGCTCGGCCTGGCAGCGGTTACGGAAGGTCCTGCCGTTCATGCCGCACACCGGCTCGTAGACGTCCGGGCAATCCGGCTCTGCGCAGATGCCGTAGCTCACCACCTCGACCCCGGCCCGGTTCGCATAGCAGTCGTTGCTGTAGGTATTTCCGTCCGCGCCGCACACGGGTCGGAAGCGGTCGGGGCAGACGACGTCGCCGGCGCGCCCCGGCGGAGCGCCGTCGGCGCCGGCCGGTGACGTGTCCGGGGGCGGCTGCTCCGCCTGACCCGCGTCCTGCGCCATCGACCCCAACGGGAGCGCGGCGCACAACAGTAGTGCTGCCAGGAGCGGCTTGCGCAGTCGGCTCATTGTCCTGGGGTCGGTCATAGGGTCGGTCATGGGGTCCCGGATTATAGCGCCGGCGGACGGCCGGCCCTGTGACGGAGTTTGGACAAGCGGGCTGCGGCCCGGTTCAACGACCGGGGCGGGCGCTGCCCCACCACTGCCAGGACAGCATCTTCGGTCCGCCGGGCACGTACATGCTGTCCTCCTCCTCGATGCGGAAGCCGGCCTCGCGGATCAGGGCGGGTATGTCCCGGTTCAGCTGACAGCCGCCGGCGATGCGGCTCCAGGGCCGATTGAGCCGGTCCTGCCAGCGGCGGACGCGCTCGTCCGGCGCCCGCCCGTGCTCGCAGAACAGCAGCCGCCCGCCAGGCTTCAGCACGCGGCGCATGCCGGCCAGCGCGGCCGTCGTGTCGGGGATGGTGCACAGCGTGAAGGTACAGAGCACGGTGTCGACGCTGGCATCCTCCAGGGGAATCTCCTCGCCGGGCAGATCGATGAACTCGAATTCGGCGCGCACCGGATTCATGCGCTTGCGGGCCAGACGGCGCATGCCCTCGGCGGGCTCCAGCGCCCAGATTTTCGTGACCTTGCCGAAGTCATAGTAGGGCACGTTGAGGCCGCTGCCGAAGCCGATCTCCAGCACCCGCCCCTCCGCCGCCGGCACCACTTTGCGCCGCTGACGCCGGATTGCCTTGAAGCCGCAGGCCAGATTCAGCGCGTGGGGCAGGACGTAGTGCTCGTAGAAGCTCACGATCCACGCTCCATGTCGGACTCCCGTCCGGGCAGGGGGACGTAATCCCGCTCGTAGCCGCGGCTGGCCAGCCAGTCCCTGAGCGCGGTGCCGGTGCCTCTCGGCCAGGGCCGTACCTTCTCCACGGGCACCTCCCGCCAGCCGGCCAGCTCGCTCTCGTCCAGGCGTATCTCGCCGGGACCGGCAAGCACGTGGTAGGCGATGATGAGCTGGTTCATGCGGTAGAAAGGGTACATGCCCACGTAACCGCCGAGCTCGGCGGCAAGGCCGGTCTCCTCGCGAACCTCGCGCAGCACCGCCTCCTCGGGCATCTCGCCGTGTTCGAGGAAGCCGGTGACCAGCCCGAACCATTTCTCCGGCCAGCCGTGGCTGCGCACGAGGATGATGTGATCGTCGCGCTCCACGATGGCCGCCACCACCGGCGCCGGGTTGTTCCAGTGCACGAAGCCGCACCCCTCCGCGGGACACACCCCGCGCAGGCTGCCGCCCCGTTCCTCCTCCGCGAGCGGCGTGGCGCAGCGCGGGCAGTAGCGGTAGTCACGCATCGTCGTCTCCCTCGCCGGGCCAGTCGCCAGTGCGCCGGGCCCGGTCCGAAGGAGCCATCTCGGCCCGGGACGCCGCGGGGCCGCAGGCGAGGGTGCGGCGCGCCGCCTCTATGGCCGCCGCGTTCGCGCCGCTGCCCGCGAAATAGCGCACCAGCGCCATGCCCCGCCCGCCGGGGGACCGGACCACCAGCGGCCGGCCGGCCGTGGCGGCGTCGTACTCGTCCGCCGGGCCGGGAACGATCAGGAGTTCCATGGCGCCGCCCGGCGCCTGGCGGTCGTTGACGGTGAAGAAATTGTCGGTGTTCATGGCGTAGAGAGAGACTGACACATAGCTGTCCGGCAGCTCCAGCCGGATCGACCACGGTTCCGCCGCCAGGTCGTACAGGCAGACGGAGTAGACGAGATCCGGACTGGGGCGCACCACGGTGCGAGAGGTGGCATCGGGTCTCGGTGCGTGCACCAGGCCGGTGTCGTCGGCGGCCTCGGAGATGGCCGCCCTCGCGCCACTCATCAGCAGACGGGGATAAGCGTGGACCGCCGCCAGATGGGTGAGCGCGGCGACCAGCGCCACACCAAGCAGCCAGCCTGGCAATCCGTCTATTAATCGGCCCGGCAGCCGGCCCCGCAATCCGCCCTCGCGCCGCTCACTCATCGCCGTCCACCCGTTCGATCACCGGCAGGTCGGACGCGCTCGCCCCGCCCCGCGGGTTGTACAGCCGCAGCAGCAGGTCGAACCGCTTCGCCTCGCCGAGCGGCAGCCAGTCCCCTTCGCGGGGCGCGCGCGAGACCAGGAATGCGAAGCCGCCGTCCTCCCTGCGGGACACCGTCTCGCTGTTGAACGAATACACCCCCTGCGCGTTGGGGATCAGGTAGTAGTCGGGCCCGTAGGCCGTGATGCTCCACCAGCGGGCGGGGATGGCGGCGCCGCTGATCCGATAGGTGGCATCGGCGGACAGGGGGCGGCCGTCGCTGTCACGGGTGGCAACGTAATAGACGGCCTCCTCCCGTGTCAGGCCGAGCAGCGCGTGATGGGCCACCCGCGCCCGGTCCCAAGGCCCTGCCGTCGCGCTGCCCACCAGCGGGTTGTTCTCCCACGGGCCGTGCGCCACGCCCGTGACGGCGCCACCCGCGATCGCGTACCAGGCGCTGCCGAGGCCGAGCAGGAGCCCGGCGAACACCATGGTGACGGAATAGACCGCGCGTCTCATGGGTGGAGCTTAACCCGCCGAGCGACGGGGCGGGCGCTCTCAGCCGGCATAACCGCTCGGCCGCTTGGCGGCTTCCAGCCGCTCGCGCTCGGCGCGCTCGCGGTACATCGCCCGCTCGGCGAGCGTGGGCAGCTCCCGGTGATCCTCACTGTCCTCGGGATAGACCGATGCGCCCAGGCTGGCGCTGATGCGGATCATCGATCGGCCGACGCTGAACGTGGTGGCGTGCACGCTGTTGCGTATTCTGAGCATGATGCGCTCGGCGGTCGCCCGATCGATGCCGGGCAGCAGGAGGATCAGCTCGTCGCCGCCCAGGCGCGCGAGGGTGTCCGCCCGCCGCGTGCAACGCTGGATGGCCTTGACCACCAGGCGGATCGCCCGGTTGCCGGTTTCGTGACCGAACTCCTCGTTGATCTTCTTCAGGTTGTCCACGTCGACGACGACCACCGCATAGCGGCCGTCCGCCTGACTCGCGCGCTCGTGTTCTTCCTGCAGGCGGCGGGTGAAGGCGTGCATGTTCAGCTGGCCGGTGAGGGCATCGCGCTCGCCGAGGTCGCGGATGCGGGCGCGGCCGGCGCGGATATTGCCGGCCAGCAGCATCGTCAGGACCGCCACCAGCGCCATCGGCGCGAGCAGGATGAACAGCGCCGCGAAATCCTCCCGGTCGGGCGCCCCCCGGCTGACCGTCATGAGCGAGAACAGGCAGGCCACCAGGAAGACGAACAGCCACAGCGTGGTGAGGCGGCCGAAGACCAGCGCGCTGGTCACCAGGGGCAGCAGATACAGATTGATCAGCGGGCTGTGCACGCCGCCGGTCTGCCAGCTGACCAGCGTCACGAACAGGGTCATCAGCGCCAGCTCGACCCCGATCAGCAGACGGGGCGTGCCGCGCAGGGCCGGCGTGTAGCGCAGCACCAGAATGCTGGCCGCGAAACCGGTGACGAAGGCCACGTAGAGGCCGGGGCTGCCGTCGGGGAAATCCGCAAAATAGACGTAGACCAGCGCCAGCGCCACCAGCAGCCACTCCACCTCGACGACGCTGCGCGCGAAGCCCCTGAGCTCCGCCCAGTCGAGGTCCGGCAGTTCCCGGGACGGCCGACTCACCGGCAGTGCACTCGGTCCGCGCTCACACCGGCACGCGCAGGGGGTGCGACCGGCGCAGTCGCTGTTCCACTTCCATCGCGCGCTCTTCGCCGAGCAACGCGGCCACGAGTTCCAGGGCGAAGTCCATGGCCGTGCCCGCACTGCGCGATGTGATGATGCGACCGTCCCGCACCACGGCGTCCGCGGCCAGCCGCACGCCCTCGTCCCGGTAGGGATCGAGGAAGCCGGGGAAGCTGGTCGCACGGCGCCCTTCCAGCAGGCCCGCCGCCGCCAGCACCTTCGGCGCCGCACAGACGGCGGCAGTGAAACGGCCGCTGTCGGCCATGCGCCGCAGGAGACCGCCGATGCGCTCGTCGGCCTCCAGGTTGTCCGCGCCGGGCAGCCCGCCCGGCAGCACGATCATGTCGTATTCCCGGCTCAGCACGTCGTCCAGAGTCTCGTCCGGCACCAGCTGGATGCCGTGGGAGCCGTGCACGGGCCCCGGCGCCAGCCCGGCGACGGTCACCTCGGCGCCGCCCCGGCGCAGGATGTCGACGACGGTGACCGCTTCTATTTCTTCGAAGCCGTCTGCAAGCGGTACGAGGACGGTGGCCATGATCGATTCGCCTCCGATGTGCGTATGCGGACCAGTTCGCCGGGGCTCACCAGCTCGATGCCGAGTTCGGCGAGCCGCGGCAGTTCCTTCTCCAGCAGCGCCAGCGTGGCCGGGTAGGGATGACCGATCGCGAGCGCGGTGCCATGCCGGCGAGCGAGCGCGAGCAGCCGGTCGAACTCCCGCCGTACGGTCGCCGGGTCCGGCTCCGGATCCAGGAAGACGTCCCGGCGGGCGGCGGGGATGCCGGACTCCCGGGCGATGCCCAGGGCGACGCTGGCGGCGGTGGTGTAGCTGTCGACGAAGAACAATCCCTCGCGGGCGGCGATTTCCTCCATCAGCCAGGCCATGTGGCCGGGATGCCGGGTCAGCAGGCTGCCCCGGTGATTGTTGATGCCGGTGACGTGGGGGATGGCGGCGAGGTCGGCGGCCACCCGCGCGGCGAGCTGGGCCCGCGTGGTGTCGACCTGGAAAAGGCCGGGCGCAGGCTCGATGTCGTCCAGGGACTGCATCGGCAGGTGCAGCATGACCTGCTTGCCGGCCGCGTGCGCCAGGCGGGCCAGCCGGACGCCGTGGGGCGTGCCCGGCAGCACCGAGCAGGCGACGGGGCCGGGCAGGCGAATCGTGCGCTCGCCGGCCGCCCCACCATAACCGAGGTCGTCGATGATGATGGCGATGCGCGGCGGCGCCCCGTCGGCGGAGGCGTGGCTCAGGGCCGCATACCCGAGTAACGCCGGGATCAGCAGTCCCGCGAGACGCGTCACGGTGCCTTGCTTTGTACGATACGAGGCCGGGTGATCCGGTCGATGGCCCCCGCGAGCTGGCGGTCCGCCGCCGCATCCGGCGGCGCCAGTATGGCGGAGACCACCGGTGTCTCCGGCGGCTGCTCGATCACGACGTCGGGCTTGATGCCGGTCTCGTGGATGCTGGCGCCGGAGGGCGTGAAATAGCGGGAGGTGGTCAGCTTGATCGCATGGCCGTTGGACAGCGGCATCACCGTCTGCACCGAGCCCTTGCCGAAGGTATGGGTGCCGATGACGACGGCCCGATGATTGTCCTGCAGCGCGCCGGCCACGATCTCGGACGCCGAGGCCGAGCCGCCGTTCACCAGCACGACCAGTTCCGCCCCGTCCAGCACGTCGCCCCGCCGGGCGCTGTGGGAGAAGCGCGCTTCCTCGCTACGGCCCTCCGCGGAGACGATCAGGCCTTCGTCCAGGAACAGGTCGGAGACGTCCACGGCCGCATCGAGCACGCCGCCCGGGTTGTTGCGCAGATCGAGCACCAGCCCGGCCAGATCGCCGTCGTGCTCCTGGGCCAGGCCGCGCAGGGCGCGTTTCAGTTCCCGGCTGGTGGCCTCGCTGAACTGGGTCACCCGCACGTAACCGAGGCCGTCGTCCAGCAGGTGGGCCCGCACGCTCTCCACGTGCACGTTGGCCCGCAGCAGGGAGAAGTCCAGCGACTCCTCGCCGCGCATCACGGTCAGCTTGACCCGGGTGCCCACCTTGCCCCGCATGCGGCTGACGGTCTCGTCCAGGTTCTCGTGGTCGACCGGCAGGTCGTCGATGGCAATGATGACGTCGCCCGGCAGGATGCCCGCCAGCTGGGCCGGCGTGCCGTCGAAGGGGGCCACCACTCGCACCTCGCCGCCGTCCATGCTGACTTCGATGCCCACCCCGGAGTAATTGCCGGTGGTGCTGATGCGGATCTCCTCGTACTGCTCCTCGTCGAGGAAGCGCGAGTGCGGGTCGAGATCGGCCACCATCCCGCGGATGGCGGCCTCCATCAGCCGGCGGTCGTCGACGTCGTCGACATAGTCGCGCTTGACCCGCTCCATGACCTCGGCCAGCAGCCGGGCCTGCTCCCAGGGCAGGTCTTCGTCCCCATCGCCCTGCCGGTCCGCCAGCACGCCGCCGCCCAGCGACAGGCTGAGACCCAGCATGGCGCCGACGACGAGTACCAGAATACCGCGGATTTTCAGGGACATAGGAAGCTCCGGACTCCGTTGCCGGAATCAGTGTTCGAAGATAGCACAGCCACGGCGGGCTGGGGAGTGACGGGGTCGGCGAACGGGGTGGGTAATCAGCCGCCGCCCGGACGGCGGCTCACCCAGTCGCCGGGATCCACGGGTTTGCGTCCCTGGCGGATCTCGAAGTACAGCGCCGGCACCGCCTGACCGCCGCTCTGTCCGACCGTGGCCAGGACGTCGCCGGGCGCCACCCAGTCGCCGGCGGACTTCAGCAGCGACTCGTTGTGCCCGTAGAGCGAGAGGTAGCCGTCGCCGTGGTCCACGATCACCAGCAGGCCCAGGCCCGGCAGCCAGTCGGCATAGGCGACCCGGCCATGGTAGACCGAGCGCACTTCCTTGCCGGCCGCCGCGGCGATCAGCACGCCGTTCCAGCGCAGACGGCCGTTGCCCCGGGGCTGGCCGTAGTCCTGGATCAGGCGCCCCGCCACCGGCCAGGTCAGCCGCCCCTTCAGGCGGCCGAAAGGCTCCTCGGAGGTGATGGGATAGTCGGCCAGGATAGAGGAGAGCTCGGCGATCAGCCGGGTCAGGTCCTCCTCCTGGCGGCGCAGCCGCTCCACCTCGTCTCCACCGGCGGCGATCTCCGCCTCGATGGCGGCCACCAGGCGCTGCCGCTCGCTGCGGGAAGCGGCCAGCCGGGCGAGTTCCTCCCGCTCCTCCTCCGCGAGCTCCGCGAGCCTCGCCTGCTCTTGCGCTTCCTGGCGGCGCAGCGCCGCCAGCGCGTCGAGCTGGCCACGGACCTCACGGATGTTCTCGCCCCGCACGCGATTCAGGTAACCGTAGTAGGCCAGCAGGCGGCCGAGTTCCGCCGGGTTCTCCTGGTTCAGGAGCAGCTTGATCCGCTCCTGCCGGCCGCTGGTATAGGCCGCCCGTATCTGGCCGCCCAGCCGCTCCTTCTCGGCCTCGAGTTCGCCCAGGCGCTCGGCCTGCTGGCGCGCGATGTCGGCGAGACGGGCACGGCTCTCGCGCATCCCGGCCTCGACGCGCTCGAGCTTCACCCGGACCCGGCCGATGGCCGCCTCCACCTCGCCCAGTTCCGCGCCGAGCTCGTCGCGGCGGCGGTTCTGGCGCTCGATGCTCCGGGTGAGCTCGGCGATGCGCTCGCGCACCTCGGCCAGTTCCTGCTCCTTTATACGGGCCCGTGCCTCGTCATCGGCGATGCCTGCGAGCGGCAGCACGGAGAGCAGGAGCAAGAGGGCGGCGCGGCGCATCCGCCAAGCATAGAGCGTGGACGTCGGGGACGGAACAGGTCCCCATCACTGGTATACTGCGGCGCTCTCCGGCAACCGGCCCCTCGCTAACCCGGCACCACGACCTGCAGCCATGGACAGACTGATCGAATTCTCCGGCAATCACCCGATCCTGATGATCGGGCTCATGGCCAGCTTCTTCCTGCTGGTATTCACGGAGATCCGGCGCAAGCGCCAGGGCCTGACCGACCTCGGACCCCTGGATGCGGTGCGGCTGATCAACAACGACGCAGTCGTGGTGGACGTGCGCAACCCGGAGAGCTACGCCAAGGGCCACATCGTGAACGCGCGCAACGTTCCGGCCGACCAGCTGGAGCGCGACCGGCTGAGCGACGTGGCCGAGCGCCCGGTGCTGCTGGTGGACGACAACGGCCTCACGGCCGGACGAGCCGCGTCGAAGCTGCGCGCGGCGGGCCTGGAGAACGTCTTCAGCCTGCGGGGCGGTCTCGCAGCGTGGCAGCAGGAGAGCCTGCCGCTGGTGACCGGCCGCAAGAAGAAAAAGGGGGGATGATGAGCGCGACCGGCACATCCAATACATCCGACAATACATCGGACACGCGGGCCCGGGTGCCGGTACGCATGTACGCCACCGGCTGGTGCCCCTACTGCGTGGCGGCCAGGGACCTGCTGCGCGGCAAGGGCGTGCAGTTCGAGGAGATCGACCTGACCGGCGACCCCTCGCGGCGGGCGGAGATGGAATCCCTCAGCGGTCGCTCGAGCGTGCCGCAGATATTCATCGGCGACGAACACGTGGGCGGTTACGACGACATGGCGGCGCTGGATCGCGGCGGCCGCCTGGACCGGCTGCTGGGCATCACGGAGCATGACGAATGACGGAAAGGACGGGACACGGTTATGAGTGAACAGGGCAGCAACGAGCAGGCAGGCGGACAGGTCACCCTGCAGAAGATCTACGTGAAGGACCTGTCCTTCGAGTCGCCGAACTCACCTCAGGTCTTCGCCGAAGACCTGAAGCCGAAGACCCAGCTGAATCTGCGCTCCGGCCATCGGGAGCTCGACAGCGGCACCTACGAGGTCGTGCTCACGGTCACCGTCGAGGCGAAAGCGGAGGAGAAGACGGTCTTCCTGATGGAGATCCAGCAGGCGGGTCTGTTCGGCCTGGCCGGCATCAGCGAGGAGCACCGCTCCATGCTCCTCGGCAGCTTCTGCCCGGGCGTGCTTTATCCCTACGTGCGCGAGGCGGTGGCGAGCGTGGTCCAGCGGGGCGGATTCCCCGAGTTCCTGCTGCAGCCGATCGACTTCGACAGCCTGTATGCCCAGTCACGCCAGGAAGGCGCGACTCCGCCGGCCGAACAGCAGAACTGAGGGCGGCGCACCATGACCCGGGGGGGAGCAGCGTCATCGTCATCGCCGTCATCGCCGTCGCCGGCGGGACCGGTCGCCGTCATCGGCGCCGGCTCGTGGGGCACGGCGCTGGCCATCCAGTATGCGCGCACGGGCCGCGAAACCCGCATGTGGGGCCGGGAGACGGAAGAGGTAGGGGAGATGCGCGAACTCCGCGAGAACCCGGCTTATCTGCCCGGCGCCCGTTTCCCGGAGGCGCTGCAGCCGGAACCCGATCTGGCGGCCGCGCTCGACGGCGTCACGGACGTGCTGATCGTGGTGCCGAGCCACGGTCTCAGGGAGACGCTGGTGAAGGTCCGCGATGCCGCCGCCCGCCTGCCGCTGCGGGTCTCCTGGGCCACCAAGGGTTTCGAACTCGAGACCGGCAAGCTGCCCCACGAGGTGGCGCGGGAGGTGCTGGGTGAGGACGTGCCCGTGGCGGTGCTGTCGGGCCCGACGTTCGCGAAGGAAGTGGGTGCCGGCCTGCCGACCGCGCTGACCGTCGCCTCCCCGGACGCGGATTTCGCCCGGGAGATCGCCGAGAGCATCTCCACCGACAATTTCCGTGCCTATACCTCCGCCGACATGATCGGTGTCGAGGTGGGCGGGGCCGTGAAGAACGTGCTCGCCATCGGCGCCGGCCTGTCGGACGGACTGGGCTTCGGCGCCAACACCCGCATCGCGCTCATCACCCGCGGGCTCATCGAGATGACCCGGCTGGGCGTGGCGGTGGGCGCCGACCGGGACACCTTCATGGGGCTGGCCGGCATGGGCGACCTGGTGCTGACCTGCACCGACAACCAGTCGCGCAACCGCCGCATGGGCCTGGCGCTCGCCGCCGGCAAGACGGTGGCGGAGGCGGAAGCCGAGATCAAACAAGTCGTGGAAGGCGTGCTCGCCGCGCGGGCCGTGTGGGAGAAGGCGCAGGCACTCGGTGTGGAGATGCCGATCGCCGAGCAGATCTACCGCATCATCTACGAGCAGAAGTCGCCCCAGGAAGCGGTCACCGACCTGATGCGCCGGGCGCTGAAGCCGGAGAACGTGATCTAGCCGTCACACTCCGGGGCGCCGCTCAGGCACCGCCGGCGAAGTCCTGCTGCCGCCAGGCCTCGAACAGGGCGACGGCGGCAGCGTTCGACAGGTTCAGGCTGCGGTTGCCGGACACTGTCGCCATCGGCAGGCGCAGGCGGCAGGACTCGTCGAGAGAGGCCAGCACCGCGTCCGGCAGCCCTCGCGTCTCCGGGCCGAACAGCAGCGCATCGCCCGGCTCGTAGCGGACGCCGTCGTAGCGGCGCGTGCCGCGAGTGGAGAAGGCGAACAGCCGCGGCCGGCCGAGCGCCTCCCGGCACGCGGCAAGATCGTCGTGCACGCTCACGCTGGCGAACTCCCGGTAGTCCAGCCCCGCGCGCCGCAGCCGCCGCTCGTCCAGCTCGAAACCGAGGGGGCGCACGAGGTGCAGCGCCGTGCCCGTGTTGGCGCAAAGGCGTATGATATTGCCCGTATTCGGCGGTATCTCGGGCTGATACAGGATCAGGCTGAACATCGTCCGCCATTGTCCCACGCATCGTCCCAAGGACCGAACCTCGACGACATGGTTGCAGCCACCAATGCAAAGAACCCCGTGCCGGCGACGGAGAGCGCGCGCCCGATCGGCGTGCGCTTCTGCGGCCTGGAACTCGACTCTCCCATCGTGCTGCTGTCCGGGTGCGTCGGCTTCGGCGAGGAATATACGCGGGTGGAGGGCTTCTCGAACCGGGACGTCGGCGCCGTCGTTCTGAAGGGCACGACGCCGGAGCCCCGCCTCGGCAACCCGCCTCACCGCATCTGGGAGACGCCGATGGGCATGCTGAACGCCATCGGGCTGCAGAATCCCGGCGCCGACAAGGTGGTGGACGAGATCCTGCCCACCCTGGACTTCGACGAGACCCGCTTCTTCGCCAATGTCTGCGGCTCCACCATCGAGGACTACGCCGAGGTGACCCGGCGCTTCGACGACTCGCCAATCGACGCCATCGAGATCAACATCTCCTGCCCGAACATCAAGGAGGGCGGTGTCGCGTTCGGCAATTACCCGGAGATGTCCGCGCGGGTGGTGGAGGCCTGCCGCAAGGTCACGGACAAGCCGATCATCACGAAGCTCTCGCCGAACCAGACCGACATCGCGGAGAACGCCCGCGCCTGCATCGAGGCGGGCAGCGACGCGCTGGCCGTCATCAACACCATCATGGGCATGGCCATCGACACCGAGTCGCGCACGCCGGTGATCGGCAACGTGCAGGGTGGGCTGTCCGGCCCCGCCATACGGCCCATCGCATTACTGAAGGTGCACCAGGTGTACCAGGTGGCAAGGCGCCACGGCGTGCCCATCATCGGTCAGGGCGGCATCCATACCGCAAAGGACGCGCTGGAGTTCCTGATTGCCGGCGCCACCGCGGTCGGCATCGGCACGGCGCTGTTCTACGACCCGCTGCTCTGCCGCAAGATCAACGACGGCATCGCCGATTATCTCTCCCGCCATGGCATCGCATCGGTCGAGGCGCTGGTCGGCTCCCTGCAGATACCGGAGCAGGACAACGCGCCGGTCTGCTAATCGCCTGACCCGATGCCGGCGGCCTCGAGCAATGCCTCTGCGCTGAGCCTTTCCCGGTAGTCCGGATTCACGTAGCGGAAGCGCACGAAGCCGCCGCCGTCCACCAGGAAGACGCTCGGCACCGGCAGCTGCTGATGGTCGTAACCCGACGCGGCGGCGAGGTCGATGCCGACGCTGCGATAGCGCTCGGCGGTCTCGTCGTCCACGCGGAACGCGATGCCCCAGTCACGCGCGATCGCCATCGAGGCATCGGACAGCAGCCGGTAGTCCAGGTCCGGCTCTTCCAGGCTGGCGCGCAGGCGGGCCGGCCGGTCGGCGGACAGGAACAACACGTCGTAACCGGCATCCTGCAGTCTAGGCACGGCGTCGCGCAGCTCGGCCAGGTGGCCGTTGCAGTAGGGGCACCAGCCGCCCCGGTAGAAGATCAGGACCGCCGGACGCTCGAGCTCGTCCGGGCGAAAGGCGTAGAGGCCGCCGTCCGGGGCCGGGGCCTCGAAGGCCGGGGCCCTGTCGCCAATGGCGAGCGGACGCACGTCGGCCGCGTCGTCGGGAACCTGCTGGGAGGCCGCCGCCACGGCCATCAGGCCGTAGAGGACGAAAACGAGGGGCGTCTGGAGGCGGGTGCTCGGCTGCATGATGTCTGTCCGTGCGATTGCGGGTTCACGGACGGAGACCGGGCGGACCCGGGGTTTATTTCAGCGTGGAACGCGGGACGGTTGCCCGGGTCAGCAGCCCGGATCAGTCCTCGATCTCGAGCGAGCGGATCTTGCGGGTGAGCGTGTTCCGCCCCCAGCCGAGCAGTCGGGCCGCCTCCTGGCGATGGCCGTTCGACTCCGCCAGTGCGGCGCGGATCAGCGTGCGCTCGAACTCGGGCAGGGCCTCGTCCAGCAATGGCGGCGCCCCCGGTGTGCGCAGCCGTTGTTCCGCCCAGCGGGCGAGGCTCACCGCCCAGTTCTGCCGGCCGGGGGACTCGGTCCGCCGGCCCCCCAGCTCGGGCGGGATATCCGCAGGGCCGATGACGTTGCCGGGCGCGGTGACGGTCAGTCGCCGGCAGGCGTTCACCAGCTGGCGGACGTTGCCCGGCCAGTCGAAGGCGGAGAGGATCGTCAGCGCCTCGTCGCTCAGCGTCTTCGCCTCGATGCCGAGCTCCCGTGCCGCCGCGCCGAGGTAGTGGGCGAGCAGCAGCGGGATATCCTCGCGGCGCTCGCGGAGCGGCGGCGTCTCGATGCGGATCACGTTCAGGCGGTGGAACAGATCCTCCCGAAACGTCCCTTCCTTCACCGCGCGACCGAGGTCGTGGTTGGTGGCGGCGATCACGCGCACGTCCACGCGGATGGGCACCTGGCCGCCCACCCGGTAGAACTCGCTCTCTGCGAGCACCCGCAGCAGGCGGGTCTGCAGCGCGGCCGACATGTCGCCGATCTCGTCCAGGAACAGGGTGCCGCCGTCGGCCTGCTCGAAACGCCCGGTGCGCCGGGAATCGGCCCCGGTGAAGGCGCCGCGCTCGTGGCCGAACAGCTCGGACTCCAGCAGCTCGGAGGCGATGGCCGAGGTGTTCAGGGCGACGAAGGGCTTGCGCGAGCGGGGACTGTGCTGGTGCAGGGCCCGGGCCACCAGCTCCTTGCCGGTGCCGGACTCGCCGGTGATCAGCACCGTCATGCTGGAGCGCGCCAGCCTGCCGATGGAGCGGAAGACCTCCTGCATGGCGGGGGCCTGGCCGATCAGCGTGGGGATCACCGGCTGGCTCTCTCCGTCGTCCACCTCGCGGCTCGCGCGCTCGCGGCGGGCGCGGCGCACGAGCTCCACGGCCTCGTCCACGTCGAAGGGTTTCGGCAGGTACTCGAAGGCGCCGCCCTGGTAGGCGGCAACGGCGCTGTCCAGATCCGAGTGCGCGGTGATGACGATGACGGGCAGGTCCGGATGATCCTTGTTCAGGCGCTGCATGAGTTCCAGCCCGTCGATGCCGGGCATGCGCACGTCGGTGATGACGACGTCGGGCACGGAGTCGGCGAGAGCGTCGAGAAAGTCCTCGGCCCGGTCGAAGCAGCGGGGCTCCATGCCGGACTGGGCCAGCGCCTGGTCCAGCACCCAGCGCACCGAGTGATCGTCGTCGATCACCCAGACTCTGACGGAGGCGTCGTTCATGGCTTGCGCCCGTCCGGCTCGCTCAGCGGCAGCCGGATGTGGAAGACGGTGGAACCGGGCCGGCTGGTGAATTCGATGAGCCCGCCGTGGCGGTTTACCAGTTCCTGCGCCAGCGGCAGGCCGAGGCCGGTGCCCTCCGGCCGGCTGGTGACCAGCGGATAGAACACGGAGTCCCGCAGCTCCTCGGGGATGCCCGGCCCGTCGTCCTCGACGTCGATGCTGGCGATGACCCGATGCCGGGTGTCGCCGATGGTGAAGTTCGTGATCGCCCGGGTGCGCAGCGTCACCGTGCCGGCGGGGCCGGTGGCGGCCACCGCGTTGCGCACCAGGTTCAGGACGGCCTGCACCATCAGGTCGCGGTCCAGCATCATCGGCGGCAGACCCGGGTCGTAATCCCTCTCCAGGCGCAGGCTGCCCTCGGTCTCCGCGGAAACGAGCTGGGCGACGTGCTCCAGCACCTCGTGGATGTTGGTCTCGCGCCGGGACACCTGACCGCCGGGCCCGAGCAGCGAGTCCACCAGGCCCGCCAGGCGGTCGGCCTCGCGGATGATGACGCCGGTGTATTCCTTCAGCTCCGGGCTCGCCAGCTGGCGCTCGAGCAGTTGCGCGGCGCCGCGCAGACCGCCGAGCGGGTTCTTTATCTCGTGGGCGAGCTGGCGGATGATCTTGCGGCCGGTGAAATGCTGGGCCAGCAGGGCGTTCTCCCGGGTGATGCGCGAGCGCCGGGTGACGTCCGAGAACTCCACGATGAGGGTGACGTCGGGCCGGATACCGCCATGGGGCGTGACCCGGCAGTCCGTGATGCGCTGGTCGTCTTCGCCGTTGCGGGTGGCGAAGGTGATTTCCCGCGCAAAGGTCTGTCCGGCGTCCATCGCCCGTTGCAGCACCTCGGCAAGCTTCCGGTTGCCGCCGCAGAGGCTGACCAGCGGCGTGCCGCGGGCACGTTCGTGACTCACGCCGAGGAGATTCTCGGCCGCGGGGTTCAGGTCGACGACGCGGAACGCGTCATCCAGGAGGATGACGCTGGTAGAGAGATATTCGATGATGACGCGGGCCCCCTCGGCATCAGACCCGCCGGCACCGATCAGGGAGGATTGATCACCGAGGTCTGCTGCACGTAGAACGTGATCTCGTTGCTCTGGATGAGCACCTGGCCGCTGGAGTCCAGCACCCGTGCCCACAGCGTGTGGGTGCCCCGGTAGACCTCCGCTATGGTGAAGCTGAGGCTCCCGGGCGCTCGGCTCTCCAACACCGACCCGTCGAACCACACCTCGATCTGGTGACCCTCCCTGAGGCCCGGTGTCAGGCTCAACGACACATCCAGTGTGGCGCCTATGTTCCAAAGTGTCTCCTCGTCAGACGGCTGCACGATCTGGAAGCTCCGGTACGTGAACCCCTGATCGGCATCCTCTTCGTCCGCCGCGGCGGTATCCGCCGACGGAAGCGGCGCCGGCCGGCGGAATGTGGTGCCCCTGGCTTCCGGCAGGTCGACGACCTCGGCACCCTCGACCGGGCGGTCGGTGTAGTGCACGACGCCGTCCTCGTCGACCCAGCGATAGACCTGGGCGAGGGCGGGCTGGACCAGCAGCAGTGCGACGAAGATGGCGATGAGACGCATGCCGCTAGCATAACCCGCCCCCCCGGAGCGGGCCAGCGCCCGGGCGACATAATCGCCCGGGCGCCGGGTCCGGTCAGAGGCTGTAGTACATGTCGAACTCGACCGGATGGGTCGTCATCCGGAGCAGCTGGACGTTCTCGTCCTTCAGCTGGATGTAGCCGTCGATCAGGTCGTCCGTGAACACGCCGCCGGCCTTCAGGAACTCCCGGTCCTTGTCGAGCGCTTCCAGCGCCGCGTCCAGAGAGAAGCACACCGTCTGCAGGTTCTTCTCCTCCTCGGGCGGCAGGTCGTAGAGATCCTTGTCCGCCGGGTCGCCCGGGTGGATCTTGTTCTGGATGCCGTCGAGGCCGGCCATCATCATCGCGGCGAAGGCGAAGTAGGGATTCGCCATCGAATCCGGGAAGCGCACCTCGATACGGCGGCCCTTCGGGTTGGCGATGTAGGGCACGCGGATGGAGGCGGAGCGGTTCCGGGCCGAGTAGGCGAGGATGGTCGGCGCCTCGAAGCCGGGGATCAGCCGCTTGTAGCTGTTGGTGGCCGGGTTGGTGAAGGCATTCAGCGCCTTCGCGTGCTTCATGATGCCGCCGATGTAGTACAGCGCCGTCTCCGACAGGCCGCCGTAACCGTCGCCCGTGAACAGGTTCTTGCCGTCCTTCGCCAGCGACTGGTGCACGTGCATGCCGTTGCCGTTGTCGTTCACCAGCGGCTTCGGCATGAAGGTGGCGGTCTTGCCGTAGCCGTGCGCCACGTTGTGCACGACGTACTTCAGGATCTGCACCTCGTCGGCCTTGCGCACCAGCGAGTTGAAGGCGACGCCGATCTCGCACTGCCCCGCCGTGGCCACCTCGTGGTGATGCACCTCGGTCTTGATGCCCATCTCCTCGAGCGCGAGGCACATGGCGCCGCGGATGTCGTGCAGGCTGTCCACCGGCGGCACCGGGAAATAGCCGCCCTTCACGCCGGGCCGGTGGCCGAGGTTGCCCTCGGACAGGTCGCGGCCGGTGTTCCACGCGCCCTCGGCGGAGTCGATGTGGTAGTAGGCGCCCTCCATCTCTGCGCCCCAGCGGACGTCGTCGAAGACGAAGAACTCGTTCTCCGGGCCGAAGTAGGCGACGTCGGCGATGCCGGTCGACTTCAGGTATTCCTCGGCGCGCCTGGCCAGCGAGCGCGGATCCCGCTCGTAGCCCTGCATGGTGGACGGCTCGACGACGTCGCAGCGCAGGTTGAGTGTCGTCTCCTCGCAGAAGACGTCGAGGACGGCCGTCGTCGGATCGGGCATGAGGATCATGTCCGACTCGTTGATGCCCTTCCAGCCCGAGATGGACGAGCCGTCGAACATCTTGCCCTCCTCGAACACCTCCTCTTCCATGGTGTGGGCGGGCACGCTCACGTGCATCTCCTTGCCCTTGGTGTCGGTGAAGCGGTAATCGACGAACTTGACGTCCTTTTCCTTCAGCAGGCTGAGTACTTCAGCAGGGGTCATGGGGTTTCCTCCGGAATCTGTTGGCTGTGGTTATGTTTTTCCCCGGCCCTATGCCCGGGAAGGCAACATGCGCTGATGCACCTGAACCTTGGCCGCATGCAGGATGCGTGCCAGTTTTTGGTGCATGCTAAATCCTTGAATAGGCAGGGTTAAAAGAAAGTGGATGAAGAACGCTTGCACCGTCTATGTGCAATTCTACGCTCTTTCGCACCAAAATGGGTCAATTACCGCCTATGCGGGGGACCGTTGCCGCCGGACGGATCGGCAGGGCGCCCCCGGTCCGGTATACTGCGGCGTCTTTTGTGACCGGCATGCCGCTCATGCACCCGACTGCCGACAAAGCGCCGGCTGCTCCGCCGCAGACCTTCCAGGATCTCATCCTCCGCCTGCAGCAATTCTGGGCGGCGGAAGGCTGCGTGGTACAGCAGCCCTACGACATGGAGATGGGCGCCGGCACCTTCCATCCCGCCACCTTCCTGCGTTCCATCGGCCCCGAGCCGTGGAGCGCGGCCTACGTGCAGCCGTGCCGGCGGCCCACCGACGGCCGCTACGGAGACAACCCCTTCCGCCTGCAGCACTATTATCAGTATCAGGTGGTGATCAAGCCCTCGCCGGCGGACATCCAGGATAGGTATCTGCGCTCGCTGGCCGCGCTCGGAATCGACTCCACCGTCCACGACATCCGCTTCGTCGAGGACAACTGGGAGTCGCCCACCCTCGGGGCGTGGGGCCTGGGCTGGGAGGTCTGGCTGAACGGCATGGAGATCACCCAGTTCACCTACTTCCAGCAGGTGGGCGGCCTCGAGTGCCGGCCCGTCACCGGCGAGATCACCTACGGGCTCGAGCGCATCGCGATGTACCTGCAGCAGGTGGAGAGCATCTTCGACATCGTCTGGACCGACGGGCCGCTGGGACGCATCACCTACCGGGACGTGTTCCATCAGAACGAGGTCGAGCAGTCGCGCTACAACTTCGAGGAGGCCAACGTGGAGTCTCTGTTCGCCGCCTTCGAGCAGTGCGAGCACGAGAACGCGCGTCTCATCGAGCTGAATCTGGCGCTGCCGGCCTACGAGCAGGCACTGGCGGCTTCCCATGCCTTCAATCTGCTGGACGCCCGTCAGGCCATCTCGGTCACCGAGCGGCAGCGCTACATCCTGCGCGTGCGCACGATGGCCCGCGCAGTGGCCGAGGCGTATTACGAGAGCCGCCGCGCACTCGGTTTCCCCATGGTCGAGAGCGCGGCGCGCGGGCGCGTGCAGGGGGAGGCGTCGTGAACGGGAAGGCCGGCCGCGACCGGCAGGACCTCCTGGTCGAGATCGGCACCGAGGAGTTGCCGCCGACCGCGCTGCGCGGGCTGATGGAGGCCTTCGCCGGCGGCCTGGACGAGGCCCTCGAGGAAGCCGGCCTCGCCCACGGCGCCGTGCATCCCTATGCGAGTCCGCGCCGGCTGGCGGTGCTGGTGGAGTCCGTGCCCCCGGGCCAGGCCGACGAGGAAGTGGAGATGCGCGGCCCGCCGGTGACGGTGGCGTTCGACGACGACGGCAATCCCACCCGGGCCGCTCAGGCTTTCGCCGGGAAGTGCGGCGTGACGGTCGAGGAGCTGGAGCGGGTCGGCACGGCGAAGGGCGAATGGCTCTCCCACCGTTCGGTGCGCAAGGGCAGGACGACCGCGGAGCTGCTCCCCGAACTGGTGCAGGCGGCCCTGGACCGGCTGCCGGTGCCGCGACGCATGCGCTGGGGCGACGGCGATGCCGAGTTCGTGCGCCCGGTGCACTGGGTGGTGATGCTGCTCGGGGAGGAGGTCGTGCCCGGCCGCCTGTACGGCCTGGACTCGGGCCGGAACAGCCGCGGCCATCGGGTACATGCGCAGGACCGCGAGATCGCGATCGCCGAGCCGGGTGTCTACGTGGAGACGCTCAGGAAAGCGGGCCGGGTCGTGGTGGACTTCGACGAGCGGCGCGACTCCATCAGCCGGGCAGTGAGCGAGGCCGCGGCCGCAGCCGGCGGTCATCCGGTAAGCGATGCCGCGCTCATGGACGAGGTCGCAGCTCTCAACGAGTGGCCGGTGGCCGTGACGGGAGCCTTCGATCCGGCCTTCCTGGAGCTGCCCCGTGAGGTACTGGTGTCCACGCTGCAGAAGCATCAGCGTTATTTCCCCGTCGAGCGCGACGACGGCGCCCTGGTGGCGAGTTTCATCGCCGTTGCGAACCTGGAGAGCCGGGAACCGGAGAAGGTGCGCGAAGGCAACGAGCGGGTGGTGAAGCCCAGGCTCGCCGACGCTGCGTTCTTCTGGGAAGCGGACCGGCGCATGCCGCTGGCCACCCGGCGGGACGAGATGCAGCACGTGGTCTACCAGCGGGAACTCGGCACGCTGCTCGCGAAGAGCCAGCGCGTGGCCGCGCTGGCCGGTCACCTCGCCCGGGATCTCGACGTGGCGCCGGAGCACGCCGTGCGGGCGGCAGAACTCGCCCGCGCCGACCTCCTCACCGACATGGTCGGCGAGTTCCCGGACCTGCAGGGCATCATGGGCGGGCATTATGCGCGCGCCGACGGCGAACCGGAGGCGGTGGCCGCGGCCATCGCCGAGCAGTACCTGCCCCGCTACGCCGGCGACGCGCTGCCTGTCACCGACGCTGGGCGCATCCTGGCGCTGGCGGACCGGCTCGATACGCTGGCCGGCATCTTCGCCATCGGCCGGCGGCCCACCGGCAACCGGGACCCGTTCGGCCTGCGCCGTGGCGCGCTCGGGCTGCTGCGCATCGTCATCGAGGGCGGCCTGGAGCTGGATCTGAAGAAAGCGATCGCCGAGGCGCTGTCGTTGCAGCCGGTGAACGAGAGCGAAGGGCAGCCGCAGCTCGCGGGTGAGATCTACGATTTCGTCATGGAGCGGCTGCGGGCCTGGTACGCCGAGCGCGATCCGTCCATCACGCCGGAGATGTTCCAGGCGGTGCTGGCGCGCGAGCCCCGCTCGCCGCTCGACTTCGACGCCCGTCTGCGGGCGGTGGCCGCCTTCGCCCGCCACGCCAGCGCGGAGAGCCTGTCGGCGGCGAACAAGCGCATCGCCAATATCCTCCGTCAGGCCAAAGGCGATGCCGGCGCGGCGCCGGACGCAGGACTGCTGAAGGAGGCGGAGGAGAAGACCCTGCTCGCCGCCCTCGGCGAGGCCCGGGCCGAGGTGGAACCGCTGCTGGCCGGCCGGGAATACACCGAGGTGCTGGACCGTCTGGCGCTGCTTCGCGAACCCGTCGACGAGTTCTTCGATCACGTGCTGGTGATGGACGAGGACATCGCGGTGCGCCGCAACCGGTTGGGCCTGCTGGGCGAGCTGCGCGGACTGTTCCTCGAGGTGGCGGACATCTCGCGGCTGTCCACCGGCTAGGGCCGGCAGAATGGGAGAGGTGAAGCTCGTGGTGCTGGATCGGGACGGCACGATCAACCGGGACTCGGCCGCCTACATCAAGAGTCCGGAAGAGTGGATGGCGCTACCCGGCAGTGCGGAGGCCATCGCGGGGCTGAACCGGGCCGGCTTCACGGTGGCGGTCGCGAGCAACCAGTCGGGCATCGCCCGCGGGCTGCTCGACGAAGCGACCTTGGCGAAGATCCATGACAAGATGCACGCAGCCGTGCATGCAGCCGGCGGCGAGATCGACCTCATCGTCTGCTGTCCACACCATCCGGACGATGGCTGCCACTGTCGCAAGCCGCGGCCGGGACTGCTGCACCGTCTGGCGGAGCACTACGGCATCGATCTCGAGGGAGTGCCGGTGATCGGGGACTCCGCCCGGGACCTGGAGGCCGCGCGGGCCGCGGGGGCGCGGCCGGTGCTGGTGCGCACCGGCAACGGCCGGCCCACCGAAACCGCAGGAGCGGCGGGGGACGCCGAAGTGTACGACGACCTCGCGGCGGCCGCCGCCGCACTCACGGGGGAACGCTAGCCGTCATGCAGATGCTGCGATCGATCGTTTTCACGGTGTGGTTGTTCGTCTCCGTGCCGTTCTATGTATTCGCGCTGCTGTTGCTGGCGCCTCTGCCCCACCGCGTGCGTTATCCCATCGCCGTGGCATGGGTGCGCCAGGTCATGTGGGTGATGCGCCGCCTCGTCGGCCTCGACTACCGGGTGGTGGGGCGCGAGAACATCCCGGACGAGGCCTCGGTGGTGTTGCTGAAGCATTCGTCGACGCTCGAGACCCTGGCCGAGCTGCTGCTGTTCCCGCCACAGACCTGGGTGCTGAAACGGGAGCTGATGTTCGCGCCGTTCTTCGGCTGGGGCATTGCGCTGCTCAAGCCGATCGCGATCAACCGGGGCGCCGGGCGCAGCGCGGTGCGCGAGGTCATCAGCCAGGGCAGCGCACGCCTGCGCGAGGGGATCTGGGTGATGATCTTCCCGGAAGGCACCCGCATGCCGGCCGGTCAGACCCGGCGCTACGGAGTCAGCGGGGCGGCACTGGCGGCTGCGGCAGGCAGGAAGATCGTTCCCGTCGCCCACGACGCCGGGCACTACTGGCCGCGGCGGGGCTGGCTGAAGAAACCGGGCACGGTGACATTCGTGATCGGCGAGCCGGTCGACGCGCAGGGCCGCGACCCCCGGGAGGTGAACCGGGAGATCCAGGACTGGATCGAGAAGACCATCCGGAACATCGACGAGATTGCCGCGGAGGCGGCCGCTGAAGAACGGGATGCCGCGAGTCGCCCGACCGACCGTGACGGGCAAGACGGGCATGGCGGGAAAGGAGAACGGGCCGACCGTCGCCCGACGGAGCCGGCAGCCGAGCATCCGGAGCAAGAGCGGGAGCGCGAGCGGGACGAGCCGGAAGGCAGGAAAGGCGCGGCAGTGCGGCAAGATGGCGCGACGTCTTCGGACGCGTCGCGCACTACGCGCCCGGGGCGGAGAGCTGAATCGCCGGACGCGTCAGCCTCGTCAGCCTCGTCGGAGCCGCGCCTGCCGCCCGGGTCCCGCCGCAGCTGAACCCGGTCAGACGTCCAGGTTCGATACGGCCAGCGCGTTGTCCTCGATGAATTCCCGCCGCGGCTCCACCTGGTCGCCCATCAGTGTGGTGAAGATCTCGTCGGCGCGCACCGCGTCCTCGATCCGCACCTGCATGAGGCGGCGGGTCTCCGGGTTGACGGTGGTGTCCCAGAGCTGGTCCGGATTCATCTCGCCGAGACCCTTGTAGCGCTGCACCGACTGGCCGCGGCGCGCCTCGGTCATGAACCACTGCACCACCTCGCCCAGGCTGGAGATCTCCTCCCGTCGCTCGCCACGCTGCACGTAGGCACCTTCCCCGATCAGCCCCTGCATCTGTTCCCCCAGGGACGCCATGCGACGGTACTCCGCCGACTCGAAGAATTCCTTGGGAATGTAGCGGGTGGTGGTCAGGCCGTGCTGAGTGTGATGGATGGCGATGCGCGTGCCCTCTCCGCCGTTGTCACCCCGCTCCAGCGTGGCCTCGTAGCTGCCGCCGTTGCTGTCGCGGCTGCTCTGCGTGGGACCCTTCGGCAGGGAGTCGGACAGCGACCGGGTCCATTCTTCCAGTCGGTCAATATTCGACAGGATTTCCTCGTCGACCCGAGGCACCTCCAGCATCGCCCGCAGTACGTTCTCGTTGTAACGCCGCGCGAGCCGGTCGATGATGGCCTGCACGGTCATGTAGTCCCGGGACAGCGTCTCGAGGGCGGAGCCGGACATGGCGGGCGCCTCGTCGTTCACGTGCAGCTCGGCACCTTCGAGAGCGGAGGTCAGCAGGTACTCCGTCAGCTCGGCGTCGTCCTTCAGGTACACCTCCTGCTTGCCGCGCTTGATCTTGTACAGCGGCGGCTGGGCGATATAGATGTGCCCCCGCTCGATCAGCTCCGGCATCTGCCGGTAGAAGAAAGTCAGCAGCAACGTGCGGATGTGCGAGCCGTCCACGTCGGCGTCCGTCATGATGATGATGCGGTGGTAACGCAGCTTGTCGGGGTCGAAGTCGTCCCGGCCGATGCCGCAACCGAGCGCCGTGATGAGCGTGCCCACCTCGGCGGAGGAAAGCATCTTGTCGAAACGGGCTTTCTCCACGTTCAGGATCTTGCCCTTCAGCGGCAGGATCGCCTGGGTGCGGCGGTCGCGGCCCTGCTTGGCGGAGCCGCCGGCGGAGTCACCCTCCACCAGGAACAGCTCGGACAGCGCCGGGTCCTTCTCCTGGCAGTCGGCCAGCTTGCCCGGCAGGCCGGCGACGTCCAGGGCGCCCTTGCGCCGCGTCATCTCGCGCGCCTTGCGCGCGGCCTCGCGGGCCCGTGCGGCATCCAGGATCTTGGCGACGATGGCCTTCGCTTCCTGGGGATACTCCAGCAGGAAGTCCTCCAGCGCCTCGGCCATGGCGGATTCGACGATGCCCTTCACCTCCGAGGAAACCAGCTTGTCCTTGGTCTGGGAGGAGAACTTCGGATCCGGCACCTTCACCGAGAGGACGGCGGTCAGGCCTTCCCGGGAATCGTCGCCGGCGGGCGTGATCCTCTCCTTGCGGCCGCTCATCTCCCGCTCGATGTAGCTGTTCAGCGTCCGCGTCAGCGCGCTGCGGAACCCGGCCAGGTGCGTGCCGCCATCCCGCTGGGGGATGTTGTTGGTGTAGCAGAACATGTTCTCCTGATAGGCATCGTTCCACTGCATCGCCGCTTCCACGGTGACGCCCTCACGCTCTGCCTCGATATGGATCACGCTGTCGTGGATGGTGGTCTTGTTCCGGTTCAGGTGCTCGACGAAGGCCCGGATGCCGCCCTGGTATTCGAAGACGTCGTGCTGATCGGTGCGCTCGTCCACCAGCTCGATGTGCACACCCGAGTTCAGGAACGAGAGTTCGCGGAGCCGCTTCGCCAGGATGTCGTAGCTGAATTCGATGTTGTTGAAGATCGTGTCGCTCGGGCGGAAGCGAATGATGCTGCCGCTCTTGTCCGTCTCGCCGACGACCTTCAGGGGACCGACGGGCTCGCCCATGCGGTATTCCTGGTGGTGAATCTCGCCGGCCCGGTAGATGGTGAGGCTCAGTTGCTCGGACAGGGCGTTCACCACCGAGACACCGACGCCGTGCAGACCGCCCGAGACCTTGTACGAGTTGTCGTCGAACTTACCGCCGGCATGGAGGACCGTCATGATGACCTCCGCCGCGGACCGGCCCTCCTCCGGGTGGATGTCGACGGGAATGCCGCGGCCGTCGTCGGACACCGTCACCGATTCGTCCGCGTGGATGGTGACGACGATGTTGCTGCAGTAACCGGCCAGGGCTTCGTCGATGCTGTTGTCGACGACCTCGAAGACCATGTGGTGCAGACCGGTGCCGTCATCGGTGTCTCCGATGTACATACCGGGCCGTTTGCGCACGGCCTCCAGGCCCTTTAAGACCTTGATATTACTGGAATCGTAGGTATTCTGGTCGGCCATTCGGCACCCTCCGGATCAAGCGGGCGATTATAGCATCCCTGAGGCGCGGACGGGTCGCTGGCTCGCGGTACGACCGCGGCCGACTGGCAGAGGATCAGCCTGCGTGAGTGACCTCGCCATGTTCCACGTGGAACACCCGGGTCGTGTCGGGGAGCGAAACGGCGTCCTCGGTCAGCGCCGTCACGACCAACTGGCTGTCCGTCCCGAGGACGCAATCCATCAGACCGGCGAGCGAAGACCCGTCCAGTTCCGCCGCCGGATCGTCCACCAGCAGCACGGGCGGCTCTCCCAACCTCTCGGCCATCAACCGGGTCTGGGCGAGCACCAGGGCAGCGCCGAACAACTTCTGCTGGCCCCGGGATACCTGCTGCCGTGCGCTGCGCTCCCGATACACCAGTCTCAGATCGGCACGGTGAGGGCCGACCGTCGTCGTGCCCTGCTCCCGGTCCCGCTCGCGGACCGCGAGCAGGGCGGCCTCCAGGCCGTCCCCCTCGGACCACCCGGGCCGATACTCGCACGCCACCGAATCCCCAAGCAGTCTCTCGCCCAACTCGACGAACGCCTCCGACAGTGCGGCTACGTGATTCCGGCGCAACCCGTCCACCGTCTCCCCGGCCGCTACCACCTCAGGCTCCCACGCTTTCACCGCCTGGTCGCCCAGCCCCTCCCGCAAGGCGGCATTGCGCTGCCTCAGCGCCCTCCGATAACGCCGCCAGGCGTCCAGAAACCCGTGTTCCACGTGAAACACCCCATAATCGAGAAAGCGCCGCCGCACTTCCGGACCGTCCGAAACCAGCCTGTGGATCTCCGGATCGATGACCTGGACCGCCAGTTTCTCTGCCAGCGCTGCCAGGCTGTCGGCAGGTTGCCGGTCTACCCGGATAGAAAGATGGCCTCGTCCCGCCTCGATACCGAGCCGGTGCTGCCGATCTCCGCACTCCACGATTGCCGCCACCATAAAGTGGCCCGCCCCGTGGCGCACCAGGCCGTCAGTACGGGTTCCCCGGAATGACCGACCCCGGCTCAGGAAGCCGATGGCCTCGAGCAGGCTGGTCTTCCCGCTCCCATTCGTTCCGTAGATGAGGTTGCTACCCGGAGTCAGCTCCAGCCGTGCGGATTCGATACACCGGAAATCGGAAATATCGACCCTTAGCAGGCTCACCGGGTCAATCCCCGGCCGCCGACTACAGCCGCATCGGCATGACGACGAACTTGCTGTCGTCCCGATCCAGGTCGGTGACGAGACAACTGCTGTTGTTGTCCGTCAAGCCGAGTTTAACCGACTCCGATTCCACCGCCGCCAGCGCGTCCAGCAGGTAATTCACGTTGAAGCCGATCTCGATGTCTTCCCCGCTGTACTCCACCTCGACCTCTTCCTCCGCCTCTTCCTGCTCCGGGTTGTGCGCCTGGATCACCACCCCGCTGTCCTTGATGTCCAGCCGGATGCCCCGGTATTTCTCGTTCGACAGAATCGCCGCCCGCTGCAGAGCCTGGCGCAGCGTTCCCCGGTCCGCCGTCAGCACGTTCGGCGGATCCTGCGGTATCACGCGCTCGTATTCCGGGAACCGCCCGTCGATGAGCTTCGAGGTGAAGCGGATGCCGTCCACCTGGATGCGGATGTGATTCGAGCCGATATCGATGGTCAGGTCGCCGCTCCCGTCCAGCAGCCTCTGCAGCTCGATCACGCCTTTCCTCGGCACGATGACCTGCTGGGCCGGCAGGTTCTGATCCGGTACCGCCACCTCGCACAGCGCCAGCCGGTGCCCGTCCGTCGCCACGGCCCGGAGGTAGTGCTCCCCCGTCTCCAGCAGCATCCCGTTCAGGTAATACCGGACGTCCTGCTGCGCCATCGCGAAATGCGTCTTCTCCAGCAGCCGCTCCACCGCCTCCCGCGGCAGGCTGAAACTCTGGCTGGCCTGAATGTCTTCCACCGTCGGGAATTCCGCAGCCGGTAGCGAGGACAGGTTGAACCGACTCCGTCCCGCCTGCACCTGAACCCGATCGCCTTTCACGGCCACCGATACCGTTACTCCGTCCGGCAACGCCTTGCAGATGTCGAGCAGCTTCCGGCCGGGCACCGTGATCTCGCCTTCGCTCTCCACGTCAACGTCGGCACTCGCCACCAGCTCCACTTCCAGGTCCGTGGCCGTTACCAGCAGCTGATCGTTCTTCACCACCAGCAGCATGTTCGCGAGTATCGGCATCGTCTGCCGACGCTCCACCACGCCGATGATGGCCTGGAGGGGTTTCAGCAAGGTCTCCCGGGGAGCAGTGAACTTCATCGATTCCACCTGTTAATAAATATTGAATATTTAGAGTTCTATTATCGTTATTAGTCCGACCGCGGACTGTGTATAACAGATAAAAAGCTTTTTAAAACAATATCTTAAATGATTTATTCCTGCCCATAACCCGGCCGGTAACCTCATCGCCACCTGTGCATCGCCTGTGGATAAAAACACCTGCTGCACTTACCAACAAGTTATCCACATCATCCGGTCAGGGTTCTCAACAGGTTCAGATAATCCTCTTCCACCCGGCTCTCGGTCTCCCGCAGCGCCTTCACCCGGCGGCAGGCATGCAGCACTGTGGTGTGGTCGCGTCCGCCGAAAGCATCGCCGATCTCCGGCAGGCTGTGGCTGGTCAGTTCCTTCGCCAGGCTCATCGCGATCTGGCGCGGCCGCGTGATCGAGCGGCTGCGGCGCTTCGACAGCAGATCCGCGACACGGATCTTGAAGTACTCGGCCACGGTCTTCTGGATGTTCTCCACCGTCACCAGCTTGTCCTGCAATGCCAGCAGATCCCGCAGCGCCTCCTTCGTGAAATCGAGGGTGATCGGCCTGCCGGTGAAACGCGAATTCGCGACCACCCGCCGCAAAGCGCCTTCCAGCTCGCGGACGTTGGAGCGGATGCGCTTGGCGATGAAGAAAGCGACCTCCTCCGGCAGCACCACGCCCTCGTTCTGGGCCTTGCTCATCAGAATCGCCACCGAAGTCTCCAGCTCGGGGGGCTCGATGGCCACCGTCAGGCCCCAGCCGAACCGGGACTTCAGGCGCTCCTCCAGGCCGTTGACCTCTTTCGGATAACGGTCGCAGGTCAGGATGATCTGGCGCTGCCCTTCGAGCAGCGCGTTGAAGGTGTGAAAGAACTCTTCCTGCGAGCGCTCCTTGCCGGCGAAGAACTGGATATCGTCGATCAGCAGGGCGTCGAGAGACCGATAGGCGCGCTTGAATTCGCTGATGGTGTTGTGCTGGAGGCCTTTCACCATGTCACCGACGAAGCGCTCGGAATGGACGTAGCACACCCGCGCCTCCGGGTTGCGTGCGAGCATCAGGCTTCCCACGGAGTGCATCAGGTGGGTCTTGCCGAGCCCCACACCGCCGTAGATGAACAGCGGATTGTACGCCTTGCCGGGGTTCTCCCCCACCTGGGAGGCCGCCGCCCGGGCCAGCTGGTTGCTCTTGCCCTCCACAAAATTCTCGAACGTGAATTCCGGATTCAGCCGGCTCTCGATGGGCTGCGGCCGCGGTCCGCTTCGCGCCCGGCCGGGCGGGGGCGCCACCGTGGCGGCTGCCGGGGCCGGCGAACCGCCCCGGGATCCCACTTCGATAATAACTTTTGCGTCGGCGTCGGCGCTGGTCACCACTTCGCTGATACGCTGCAGGAAGTGTTCGCGCAGCCACTCCACCACGAACCGGTTGGGTGCCAGCAGATGCAGCACGTCGCCCCGCTCGACCGCCTGCAGCGGACGAATCCAGGTATTGAACTGCTGCTCCGGCAGCTCCGATCGCAGTTGACGGACGCAGCGGTTCCATAGCGTGGTGTCGGTCTGCAACGGGATCCCCGGGGTGACTGGAATTAGGGTGACTCGAATAACGGTTGTTCTGGCAGATGTCCCCGGTCGACGCGCAGGCGCGCGGAAAACCGCGGGAGGACCGTCAAGTCTATACCGCATCCCCTGCGCTAATCTAGCGGCCGTCCGCGGACGAAACGCGTCCCGGCAAGTTGACACGGCCCCACCCCGTGCGTACCCTTCTCGCCCCCTTGTGACGGGTGCCTGCACCACCGGAATCGAAGACGATGAAACGTACCTACCAGCCCAGCAGAATCAAGAAGAAGCGAGCTCACGGTTTCCGTGCCCGCATGGCGACCAAGGCCGGCCGGCAGGTGCTGAAGCGTCGTCGGGCGAAAGGCCGCGCCCGGCTCACGCCCTGAGTCCATCCGACGGCTCATCGGGGCACGACGGCAGGGACGCTCCCCGCCAATCCTCTGCGCAATCTTCTGCAAGATTCCCGCGGCAAGCCCGGCTCACCACCGGCGCCGACTTCTCCCGGGTC
>Ga0209943_1000065_pt1 | contig 69638 bp, 52 predicted proteins | sample SalPonR1_B_D2_MG_FD_185698 | JGI IMG/M metagenome (GOLD analysis project Ga0209943, IMG submission 185698) | Salt pond soil microbial communities from South San Francisco under conditions of wetland restoration - Salt Pond MetaG R1_B_D2_MG... ... | reverse complement strand
ATCCAAGCATTGACATAAAAATAGCTGAAACTACTAAAGATGTCATTGATCTGCGGTTTTCAAATCTTTTACCAAGTATAAAAAATATAACACTAGCAACAATAATCCAAATTATAAGATTTAAAAAAAATACTGGCCAAGCTTCCATGGGTGGCCAATCATTTCCCATTGGTGGAACTGGATATGAAAATATTTTTAAAGGAAACCCGCCAGTAGCAATTGATTAGTTAATATCTAAATTATCAAGTTTTTTATAAGAAAAAAATATACTCAACCAATTAAGTAGTACCCCAAAACTAACTATTGAAATTATCTTTTTTCTCATATTATTAAGTATATCTTATTTTAGACTAAACAAAAAACATCTCAAAAGAGATGTTTTTTGTAACCCATTATTCATTTCGGTTCGATTCTCTTTTACGGGAGGAAATAAAAGTTTCGAACTAAAAATTATATTTGGCTAATTTTAGACGCACTTCGGTCTCTCGAAAGACGCACTAAGTTGGCTCGGGGACAGGGATTCGAACCCCGATTGCCTGGATCAAAACCAGGTGTCCTGCCCTTAGACGATCCCCGAAGGTATAAAGAAATAATAAGTTATTTTTTTAAACTTGTCAAAAAATCACTATACTTTTGCATATCTCTTCACTGCTATTAAACTAGCTAATATATTAATCATAGCTACAATCAAGAACTCAATACCAAATATAGACCAGAAATGGGTGGTGAAATAACTAAGTATATCAACATTATAACCCATGAAAAAAACTTCTAGGTAGGGTTGTAGTAGTGAAAGGAAGGGATAGAAGATAGCTATGATAACAATAACACTAACCAAACTATATATTAAGGCAGAAGCTATAAAAGGCATGTAGATAAAATTAGTAGAAGCTCCCACAAGTCTCATAATGTTAATTTCTCTACGATGAGTGTAAATAGCCACCCTAATGGAGTTATAGACCACCAGCAAGCTTGTAAGGATAAATATAACAATAATAACAATACCAACCTGGTTCACATTATCTGTAATCTTATTAATCTTCTCTAAAATAACTTTATTATCATTAAAATCACGTGATTCAATAATATCACTTTGATAGGCTTTTAAGTTAGCAATTAAAACATCAGTATTATCTGCGCTTTCAGGTAGTATTATTAGGCTAGGAGATAATGGGTTCTTACCTAATTCTCTTAGAGCTTGAATAATCTCTGGATTCTTTTCATTTTGCACTCTAAAAGAAGCTAAAGCTTCTTGTTGAGAAACATAACGTACTTCTTTCACTTCAGGCATCTTCTCTACTTGAGACTTTAGCTCTAAGATCTCTTCTTCATTAGCATTATTTTCTAAATAAAGATTAATATCCACTTTAGACTTCACAGCTTCAATAGCATTTTGACTAATAACTTGAACAGTGAAAAGACTGTTAATAGAAAACAGGGCCAAAATCAAGATTGTAATAGTTACAATAGAAAGCCAAATATTTCTACCAATATCTTGAAGGCTTAATTTAAGTATTCTAAGCAAAGCTGTGAACATAATTATTTTATATTATTTATTTTATATTAATTTATATATTTATATTAACCTATATTCAATATCATTAAAAATATACGAGTTTTTCTATTAATTCTAGCTTGTAAAGGGTAATAAGGAAATCTACTGTGTCACCTAACTAAAACTTGCTATCCAATCTCCAATATAATTAGTTAAGATGATAACTACAATAGCTATAATTAAATGTTCTAAGATTACTTTATATGGTTTTATCTTTTTCTGCTGTTTAGCTATATAATAACTAAATATTGCTATTAAACTTAATCCCCACAAAATACTAACGATAACTGCGGTAGAAAGCTCTAAAAAAAGGATTGGAATAACAAATGTTAAGGCCAGGATAAACTTAGATAAAAAAGTGGCGATTGTTGATTCCCATACTTCTTTTTGAGAATGCTTATTTTCAGATTCTTCAGATATATGAATTCCAAAGGCATCTGACATGGAATCTGCTATTGCTATTACAAGAATACTGCCAATAATAACGATACTTGAGCGAGTGCTAGAATTTAAACCTACAATCAAACCTAAGGTTGTAATTATTCCTGATGTTACCCCAAAACTAATACCTTTTTTTATTGAGAGCCTCATAGATTAATAATATAATTTATTTAAATAACTTGAGTGCCCTAAAAAACTTTCACTTAACTATCTAATATATCAACTATCTAATAATATACTTCCCATGAGCCTGATCAGCAATTATTCTACCATTGTCCATAGTAATTACTCTCTTCTTTAAACGATTAACTATTTCCCTGTTGTGAGTTACTAAAACTACCGTAGTACCAAAGTCGTTAATCTTTAAGAGTAAATCAATAATTTCATTGGCATTAATAGAGTCTAAATTACCAGTAGGCTCATCGGCTAAGAGTATCTTTGGTTGATGAACCAGCGCTCTAGCAATAGCTACTCTCTGCCCCTCTCCTCCAGAAACTTCATGAGGGTAACGATCCTTTTTATCTTCCAAACCTACAATCTTTAAAACACTAGGAACTATCTTTTTAATTCTAGCCGGTTTCTGTCCACAAACTTGCAGAGCAAAAGCTACATTTTCAGCCAAAGTCTTTTTAGGTAATAGCTTAAAGTCTTGAAAGATAACTCCAATTTGTCTGCGTAGATAAGGAACATGGGCATGACTAAGATTAGTAATATCCCATTCTCCCACTACCATCTGTCCTTTATCAGCTTTTTCTTCTCCAATTAACAATTTTACAAAAGTTGTCTTTCCACAACCTGATTGACCAACAATAGAAACCATTTCTCCAGCCTTAACATCTAGACTGACATCTTCTAAGGCTATGACGTTTGGTTTATAGTATTTAGAAACGTTTCTAATGTTTATCATATAATAGTTAAACTTTATTTAGTATAAATATATTAATTTAAAAATATCTTCCTAGAATAATTGAAAACATCTTTAGTAGAAAATAAACTTTCATTTCTTGTTTCCGCTCCCAGTACCACCGAGATAAGTTGTCTGTTATCAGGACTTTGAATTCTACTCATTAAACAATACTTAGCTTCATGAAGATATCCAGTTTTAGAAGCAGTGAAAGGCATAACACTATAGCGAAGCCAAGAGTTGGTGTTGTATAGATTTCTAACCTTATCACCGCCTATAGTTGAGAAACTATATTGTCTAGCACTAACAGCGCTAGCAATAACTGGATCTTGTAAGACCTCTTTTGCTATTATAGCATAATCTAAAGCAGAACTCACATTTTTGGTAGAAAGGCCTGTAGGCTCATCAAAATGGGTACTTTCAGCTCCTAGAGCTATAGCCTTATCATTCATTGCTTGAATAAAAGCATCCCTACTTAGACCACTGTATCTCACTAAAGTCTCCACTGTGTTATTAGCTGAACCAACCAGTGAACTATATATTAAATCATTAACGGTTAATTTATCTCCTTCATCTAGTCTAATTCTGGCAGACTCCCATTTTGCACAGTACTGATAATTATATTCTTCATCTTGATATTTATATTCCACCACTTGCTTTAAATCTCTATTATTATCCAAGAAAACTTTCACTGCCATTAGCTTAGTTAAGCTAGCAATAGGCAAAACCTCTTCTCCATTTTTTTGCCAAAGCACATCACCACTTTCTTCATCTAAAATTACAGCTGCTTGTGCACTAATTTCTGGTTCTAAATGAGCTCCTTCAGCAGTTAAGCCTAGAGTTCTATTAGATTTATCTTTTACTATTTTTAAAGGCTCTATCTTTACCTGAATAATTCCAGCCGAAGTACTAGAGATTTCTTTAAAGGCTTCTTTATCTAAATCAATTATTCTATTAGGGAAGATTGACCTATCTGGACCAAAATCATTAATCTCTACATCTACATATTTGTCATTAGCCATATTGTGCACCCTGATTATTGAACCTTTTGGAAAATCAGGAGAAGCTGCAAAATTACCACCCTTATAGGCATACCAACTAGCATCACCTTGGCCCATAACATCGGGATGTGAGAACACTGCTATGCGAGCATATGGTAAATGGATTAAAGAGCGCACAAAATTTTCCTCTGGATAGTCTCTAGTAGGTAGCGGCCTCCAAGTGTTGTAATTACTATCAAAAAAGAAAACTTGTTTGTAGTCACTATTTTCTTCATCATAACTAAACTGAATATAGAAAGGTTTGTGATTATCATAAGCAGTTTTATTTCTAAACTCAAACTGATAGACAGAACTAAGTTTTTCTAAATTAAATGGCAAACTCATCCCTTCTATTTCCTCCATATCAACCCTAGTATCTTCACTTAATATTCCTGGCACTAAAGATAATTTTAGATTTTCTTCAAAGCCGGTAACGGTATAACCTTTAGCAATAGTTTCTTTATCTAAATAAATACTAGAATTGCTAGAAGCCTCTTCAGCTAAAGCACTGGAAGCAAAGGAAAAAAGAAAACTAAAAGAGATAACTGCTATAGTTAATATTTTAATACTTAAATTATTTAGTATAAATTGACTGTATCTACTTGCTTTCATATAATATTATAGTGCTGGTATAGCTCAATCTGGTAGAGCAATTCCTTCGTAAGGAAGAGGTTATCGGTTCAATTCCGATTACCAGCTCAATTATTTATTATTTATTCAAGTGTATAGTTTGAGTTGGGAAAGCCATTTCAATGTTTTCCTTTTCAAACTGTTCCTTGATTTGTAAGTGTAATTCTTGATTGTGATCCATATAAGCATTAAAATCATCTGTGTCTACAAAATATATTAATTCAAATACTAAAGAAGAATCAGCAAATTTCTTAAAATGCACTCTATCAAAATCTATATCTGAAATATCATCTACAATATTTTTTACTATCTCAGGAATATGTTTCATCTTTTCTTGAGGAGTATCATAGATAACACCAAAATTAACGGACACACGTCTCTTTTCCATCTTCTTGTAGTTGTGTATTTTTTGAGAAGTAAGGCTAGAATTAGCAACCACCACTTCTTCTCCTCCGATAGCATCAATTCTGGTAGTTTTAAAACCTATTTTTTTCACTACCCCCATAGTGACACCGTCTTCTAAAACAATAAAGTCCCCGGCTTCAAAAGGTTTATCAAAATAAATGGTAATAGAAGAGAAGATATCTCCCAGCACTGCTTGAGCAGCTAAAGCAACAGCAATACCACCAATTCCAAGACCGGCTATTAAAGAATTAACATTAACACCTAGATTACTGAGTATTAAAATAATAGCAAATATCCAAATAATTACTTTCATAGTAATAGATAAAAGTGGTAATATATTTTCTCTTTGCACATCACTTTCCACTTTTCTGTTTACCCAAAACTTAAGTAAGATATAAAAGAATTTAGTTACTTGATGGAAAATGAAAATAATAAACAGGGTGTTAACAATATCATTTACTATAGAACTTATCTCTAAAATTCTACTAATTATCCAAAATGACAAAACTAAATAAAAACAAAAGTTAATAGATTTTAACATTTCCACTAACTTATCATCTAAAGTAGTTTTAGAAAGCTTACTTATTTTCTCTAAACGATGCCAAATAATATTTTTTGCTATCTTAAAAACAAAAATAATTAAAATAAACAGTCCTAATGCCCAAGTATACTCACTTAGAGTGTTGTTATAGTAGACTGTTTCCCAGGGTAAATTGTTTAAAAATTCCATACATTTAGTTAAAGAAATATCTAAACCAAATTTTAGGATTAGATAACTCTTCTTTTATATTATTAGTATTATTAACTATATTATTTTGTTCTTCTATTTCTGTCTTAATTACCACTACTTCTTCACCTGGTTTTTTATAATTAAAATTTATTCTAGCTTGCTTCATAGCAGACTCATCTGATTCTAAATAATCAAACATTTCAATTAATTCTTCATTTGAATTTTCATACTCTTTCATCTTTTTTTCTATCTCTGCTATTTCTCTATCAATGGCTCTTCTATCCTGCTGATTTTTATAGACAGGAATTAATATCATAACAAGTAAAGCTAGAGCCAGCAAGGTAAAAAATATCTGACTTTTAAAAACTCTAGCTATAAAATTATCTTTCTTATAATCTCTACTTGGCATGTTTTTTTTCTTTGTTTATAAAGTAAAACTTACATATCTCTATTAATACTATATTAACAAGACTAACACCAAAAACCAAAAGCCAATCATTCAAACTCAAAGGTACTACCTGCAAAGCCCTTTGCAGTGGTACAAAATATATTGCTACCATTAACAGCACTAAACTAGCTAAAGTAGCAAAATTTAAATAAGTGTTAGAAAATGGATTTATTTTCCAAATTGGTTTCATTAAAGATCTTAAACTGAAAACATAGAATAAAGAGTTAATACCAACTATAGCAAAAATAATAGTTCTTATATAGTTAATATCTAAGTCCATTTTCAAGTAGTATAAAAAGATAGCGAAATAAAATAAATCCCTAATAATTCCAGCTACAAAGATAATAGTTTTCATTTCTTTATTTAAAAGTGGTTCTTTTTTAGAAAATGGTTTCTTTTTCATTAAACCACTTTCTCCCTTTTCAAAAGCTAAAGAAAAACTAGGAAAACCATCATTAACAATATTTATCCAAAGAATCTGAGCTGGTAAAAGAGGTAATGGTAATCCAAAAAGTATAGCTCCCACAATGAGGATTACTTCAGAAAAACTATCTGATAGTAAAAAGGTAACTACCTTTCTAATATTGTCAAAGATAACTCTACCTTGTCTAACCGCACTAACAATAACTTTAAAATTATTATCCAATAAAACTATATCTGCTGTTTCTTTAGCAATATCGGTACCAGAACCTAAACAAACTCCAATGTCAGCAGCTTTTAAGGCTGGGGAATCATTAATACCATCACCTGTCATAGCTACTACCTCATTTTGAGACTGCAAAGCCTTCACAATTCTTAATTTATGATGCGGACTAACCCTAGCAAATACATCTGCTTTTTTAATTATCTTTTTTAAGTCTTCATCACTAGCATCATCCAAGGCTTCACCAGTAATAATTGAATCTTTAGTAATTTTAAAACCTATTTCTTGAGCTATAGCTTTTGCTGTTAAAGCATGATCACCGGTGATAACTATAGGTCTAATACCGGCAGTTCTACACACTTCTATGGTTTTAGCTACATCTGGACGCAGAGGATCTTTTAAAGCTATAAAACCAAGAAATACTAAATCTTTATCGTGTGCTTTTAAATCTACTTTCTTCTCATCATCTATCTCTGTATCACTTATTTTCTTATAGGCTACAGCTATGAGTCTAAGTCCTTTACTAGTATAAGCTTCATATTTTTCTATTAATTTCTTTCTATCAGAATCACCAATCTTCTTTATTTCTCCTTGATGGTGAAAATATGCAGATTTTTCTAAAACTCTCTCCGGTGCTCCCTTTTCAAACAAACGATAACCTTTATTATTAGAATGTAAGGTGGCCATAAACTTAGTATCACTGGAAAAAGGTAATTCTTTAATACGTTTATACTTCTTTTCTAAATTATCCTTATCCAATCCAGCTTGAATGCCTGATAAAAGCAGGGCTTTTTCTGTGGGCATACCTAATAATTTCAAATCTTCTAAATCATTATCAGGATTCTCTACCACAGCATTATTACACAAGACTGATATACGCAATGCATAGTACATGTCTTTAGCTATATTTTCCTCATTATGTTTATCTTTTTCAAAATCTAATTTCTCATCACCAATGATAATATGGGCAACTTGCATATTACCCTCTGTTAAGGTTCCGGTTTTATCAGTACAAATAACTGTAGTTGAACCAAGAGTTTCTGCAGCAATTAACTTTCTAACCAAAGCTTTTTTCTTTAGAATTTGTTGCATACCTAAAACTAAAATAACTGTTACTGCCACAACCATACCTTCAGGGATAACGGACACAGCCACAGCAATAGAAACAATGAACATCTCAAAAAAATCTCTACCCTGGCTAACACCAAACAACACAATCAAAGCACTAATAACTGCTACTATAATTCCTAATATTTTAGATAAAGATGCCAAACGTTTCTGCAGTGGTGTTTTTTCTTCACTGGTAGCCTGTACTAAAGATGATATTTTACCAATCTCAGTATTTTGAGCTGTAGCTACAACCACACCTTTAGCACTACCAGAAACTACTACAGTACTAGCATAAGCCATATTGTTTCTATCAGCTAATGATGCGCCCACTTTTATTTTCTCTATTGTTTTAGAGGATGGCACCGACTCACCGGTAAGACTGGCCTCATTTATTTTTACATCTTTAGATTCTATCAATCTAATATCTGCAGGTACTCTATTACCTGGTTCCAAAAGAACGACATCTCCTGGCACTATATCCTTACTAAGCACTTCTTTTTCATGTCCATCTCTAAATATTACCGCTTTATGCTCCACCATCTTTCTTAACTTAGACAGCGCTTTATTGGCTTTATTTTCTTGAATAAAACCAATAATAGTATTAATAAATACAGCTCCAAAAATAACATAAGTATCTATTTCTTCTCCCAAGAAAAAAGATATAATTCCCGCTATTACCAAGATATATATCAATGGACTCTTTAATTGTGCAAGTAAAATCTTTAAAGATCCTAAAGGTTTTTCTTTTTGCAATTGATTAAAACCATTTTCATCAAGTCTTTTTTCAGCTTCATTACTACTTAAACCACCTTGAGAAGATTTTTTCTCTTTTAAAACATCTTGCCAAGTTAAACTATGAAAATTTTTCATATTTTCTATTAAAAAATAATTTAATTAATACTTTTAATTAATTCTTACTATTATATTATACCATAATAAGAGGAAGGAAAAAATAACACACTTTTTATACTTAATTTTCATATTTTCAAACTTATTCTCAGTTATAACTCGTTTAACTGTTTAAACCTATATATTTAAGTATTAAAAAAACGGAGCCTTTGTGGTCCCGTTTCGTTTCTTAGGTTGCTAATTAACCAGCAACTTTTTTTTCTGTCTTTTTACTTTAACTTCCCTAAAAAGAAAAGCTAAGAGACAGACCCCAAAATACAACATAATATATTGCTTTAAAATCATTGGATCTGTAAATTGATTAGTAAAAATACCAATAAATCCAGCTACAAACATTACTGATAATACTCCGAAAAAGAATCCAATTGTTGAATTGATATTTGCTCCAACAATTAGTCCAATAATTAATCCAACCAGTAATCCAAGGAATGCTCCAAAAATTGATCCAAAAATATTTGCAATAAAAATTGTAGTTATCAGAAAAAATGTAGTCACAAAAGAAAAGATGATAAACTTTTTTCTTCCTTTCTCTTTATTTTTAGTGCTTAAATAAGCAAGCACAAATATAGAAATAAAGGGAAGATATATCCAAGCAATTGTGATACCCCAGGTTTTTCTCGGATAAAGAAAATCTATATTTTCACCTATTTTTTTTACAACATCATCATCTCCTTTTTTAAAAGAAGAGATGATCATAGGTGTCACAAGCTTAACAACAGGTAATAGCGTCACAGGAACTGCGCCTCTATGTTTTCTTTTTTTAACTACATTACCTTTTATAAGGTTGCTAATTTCATGATTAGAAAACTTTACGTTAACATCTTCATGGGTTTTAGTTGAGTCATTGACAAAGACCAGCTTTTGCAAAAGCTTATCTCCTTCTTGACTGTAAATTGTGTCTTGCTGAGCTTTAACACTTATAAAAGTAATCATTAATACAATAAATACTAATACTAACTTTTTCATGATAAATCTGTTTTTTTTTGATTTTTATTTATATTATCTTTTATTTTCAACGAACACTATTTAATTACTAAAATTATCATAACTATTAACTAATGTCAATCTAATTTGATGATTCGTTAGTATATATAGCTTTTTATTAACATACAAAAAAAACCTAGACAATAATCTAGATTTTTATTTTCTTTTTCTAATTATCTTTCTTTTGGCGTTACCCAAAACCCCATATATTTACCTCTAAGTAAACGCGTTTGTGCTTCTAGACATGGTATAGCTCCAAAGAGAATAATGGTCACTGGCACAAATAACCACTCTACAAAAATCTGTATTTTTTTGAACCATTTAATAGGTTTCTTAGGTTTTGGTAATAATAATGTAGAAATTACTGCTGAGAGAATAAGACCTATCATAGCTAAATTCATAAGAGTGGTAGTAACTGCTGGTAAATTACCTGATAAAACTGTACTAGTAAATCTATCTCCACCTAAAATAATAGGTAGCCAACCTACCACAGCAATAATTAAGGCATTAGTAGCCCAAGAATGAAAACCATATACTTGAATTGCTATATGATATAAAACTCTTTTCTTATCTAAACTAGGCCAGAGCTTAATAGTATTAAAAATAAGGTAAGGTATGTTTTCTGCTCCCCAGGCCCAACGTCTTTGTTGTTTGTATAAACTTTTAGCTGTAGTCACAGTATTTTTATCCATAGTTACATCCATAGAAACAGGAAAATTTAAAGGCTCTACCCTATAGTCTCCTTTATAGTGTAATAAACAGTGCCAAAAAATACGTGAATCTTCACTAACCATAGTGGTGGACCAAAAACCTATGTCAGCTAAAGCTTTAAAAGACATAGAATGAGAAGAATAGGTAGCTAAACTTTCTCTGCGTATTTGTTGCATCATTTGCCAAAAAGTATTAGAGGTAGCAGCTACTCTGGCAAAAAAAGGAGCCTCCCAAACATTATTATGATAAACAGGAACTGGTTGATAACTAGCCTTATATGGATCAGGGGTGCTTAAGAATTTATATGTTAATCTATAAAAATAACCACTAGCTATAATAGTGTCGATATCAAAAACACTAACAACAATATTTTCATAATTCCAACTTTCAGGATCAATCACTTCTTCTTTAAAGTGTTTTAAAGCCCAAGCCTGATTAGCCCCCTTACCTTTTAATTCTCCTTTAATATTACCAGGGTGAAAAGCAATGTATAATTTAAAAAACTTGTCTTTAAATTCTTCTTTAATAGCCTTAGCTCTTTCTTTAGCTACCTCTCCCACTCTATCTTCCATCGCTAAAACTATAGCTATTTTATCATTAGAATAATTATCATTTTTTATAGCTAAAAGTGAGTTTCTAATAATCTGTAGATCCTCATTATAAGTTGGTAGAACCACTACATGGGTTATATCTTGCCAAGACTTTCCTTCCTTATATAAATATCTAGCTTTCTCAGGTTCTTTTACCAAATTCTCTTCATCAACAATTTCTGAGTCTTTTTGTAAATTCTCACATAAATACTGCCAATCCATAGCTTTAATTTTTTGTAGTTTTCTATAAGCAGCAATTAAATGCACGGCTAAGTATAAAACTAGTAATAACCAATAAACATCAAAAGCAATAATGAAATAAGCCACCCAGACTGGTTGAAAATATGATAAAACTATTAAAACAATTAAGGTAGTCCAACTTAAAAAACCAGGCAATATTTCTAGTGCCCTATAAAGTTTCTTGTTTTTTCCGCTTAGCTCAGTAGCCTTGCCAACCTTTAGAAAATTCATGTTTAAAATAATAAGCCTCTTTTTTTAAGCTCAAAAAAACAATTAGCCAAAGCCTTAACATCAGCTTCTGCATCATGAGCTTCTTCAAAACCACGCTGAAATAAATAAGTATGTAACTCAGTTAAATTAGGCCATTTGTATCTATTTCTACCAGGTATTTTACAAATATTAGCACTACCCTTCATAGTACAAATTTTTCTAGTACTCTCAAAAACATTAGGCATAGTATTTCTAAGAAATTCTGATCCTACTATCTTTTCATCAAAATTAATATTATGAGCCACAACAAATTCAGTCTTTAAAAGTTCTTTTTTAAATTCTTCAAGTACTGGCAACAAATCTAAACCTTCCCTTTCAGCTCTAGCTTGATCAATTCTATGAATCTTAGCTACTTCATCTGAAATAGTAAAGCCATTAGGTTTAATAATATAATTAAAACTAGATATAAGCTCACCTTGAGCAGAATAATTTTGCCAAGCAAGTTGCACTAATCTAGGCCAATTATCAAAATCTGTAATAGGAGCCTTAAAGCTTTTAGGTAATCCTGTTGTCTCAGTATCAAAAATTAAATACATAATTAACAAATAAACTATTTAAAAATTAATCTCCTCTCCTTCTTTTAATTCACCTTCTTCTTTAGAGTCATTATTTACATCTTTATTATCATCAAAGTTTTTTTCTTCATCTTTTCTGCTATTAACTTTTTCTTTGTCTTCTCCCTCTTGTTTAGTTTTTTTAACTCTACCTTTAAAATCAACTACTGCTTGTTTACCTAAGTCTTTAAGAGACAAGCTTTCATTTTTAGTAACTGTAATATCTTTTTTTTTATTATTTTCGTTTTCATTATTTTCTTCTTTTTTTATTTCTTTTATCTCTTCCTTTCTAACACTATTAATTTTCAGCTTACCATTTTTCTTTTCTAAATTATTTAAATTATTATTAAAATTCTTTTCAAAATCATTGTTATTAATCTTTTTTAGCTCTTTTCCCTTATCCTTCCTTCTTTCATCAGTGCTTTTATTCTTTTCCTCTTTAAGTGTTCCTAAGCAATCCTTACAGTAAACAGGCCTAACTCCATCTGGTTTAAATGGTGTTTTAGTATTAGCACCACAACGAGAACAAGTAGCATTATATTTATTTTCATCGCTGTTTTTTTTCTGATCCTTAGAACTATTATCTTGTTCATTTTCCTCATATTCATCTTCATGCCAGCGCATAATTTTCTCTTCAACCACCTCTCTGTCATTAGCATATTTTTCTCTAGAACTTCTAATTACTTTATCAATATTATTAGTTTCATCTTTTTCTGTAAGCGGTTTAAGTCCTCTAGCTGAAAAAGGTGTACTAGTGATACCATCTATCATTAATTTCAAATACATTTCATACTTAGGTAGATTAACTATATCTTCTTCAATAAAAGTAGGGGTAAACTCTTTAACTAATTCCTCAGCATCAGCTGCCCCGGCTCTAAAAGTAACTAAAGTACCAACATTGCCAAACACAGCTGCTTTTACCGTATCTTCTAGCTGTTCAATATATTGGTGGGCCATTATTAAATTAAGACGGTATTTTCTAGCCTCTGATAATATATTAGCAAAACTCTCTGTAGAAAAGTTTTGAAACTCATCAATATATAAATAAAAATCTTTTCTATCTTCTTCTGGAATATCAACTCTACTCATAGCTGCTAACTGAATTTTAGTAATCATCATAGCTCCTAGTAACGCGCTGTTATCTTCCCCGATTCTACCTTTACTTAAGTTCATAATTATAATCTTACCTTCATCCATAATTTCTCTCAAATCAATAGAAGAGTTTACCTGGCCCACTATATTTCTCATAAGTGAGCTAGAAAGAAACTGACCAACTTTATTTTGAATAGGTGATACTGCCTCAGTAGCAAATTTGTCAGCATAAGAACCAAACTCTTTTTGCCAAAAAGATTTAACCACTGGATCTTGAATATTAGCCACTACACTCTTTCTATATGTTTTATCAGAAAGCATTCTTACTACCCCCAAAAGAGTAGAACCAGGATAATCTAAAATTGCCAGCACTGCATTTCTTAAAATATATTCTAAACGAGGACCCCAAGAATCTGCCCACAATTTTTTAAACACACCTACTAAACCAGAAGCCACTAAATGTCTAAGATGAGGCTCTACTTGTTCTACCACATTAAAGGCAATAGGATAATTAATATCAGAAGGGTTTATATTTATCACATCTTTAACACGATGATCAGGAATAAAGTTAATAACTTTTTCAGCTAAATCACCATGAGGATCAACTACAGCTACGCCATTGCCAGCTCTAATATCTGAAACAATCATATTTTCCAAAACTGTAGACTTACCCATGCCAGTTTTACCAATAAAATACATATGACGACGTCTATCGTCTTTTTTAATACCAAATTTTTTGTAACTGTTTCTGAAATTAGTTTCAGCAAACAATGTCACTTCATTATTGTCCATCTTTCTACTTAAAGTTAGTGATATTGGTTAAAGGATTGTTTATATTGTTATTAATATTATCCACCGCTCTTTCAATTATTGGAGGTAAATACATAATACCTAAAATAATAGGAACCAAAATTATTAAAATTTTCACTACACTAATAATTCTGCTCCAAAAAATATATTTCTTAATATATCTACTAATATTTAAAATTTCTTGGCTAACAGCCAAATTCTGCTTTAAAAGCTTTTCCAAATCAGCTTCTTTTTTTTCTTGCACTTTTTGTTTGTTATCATTATCCATATTATCTCCACTTAACTAAATTAACATATTTTTTAGCTACTTTTACTAATTCATCCATCTCTTTATCATTGTAGCTTCTAAGATTTCTATATTTATCATTTATCAAGTCTGTTTCTGATTTAAACTTTTGCAGAAACCATTTTTCAGATCCTTGTAGAAGCTTACCCATTTCCTCAATCTTAGCTTTATCAATCAACTGTGGCACAACCGTAGTTCTAAATTCATAATCAAGACCACTTTCTCTTATTATTTTAGCACTTTTTTTAATATTTAAAAAATCTAGTTCAACGTTTACAACTTCTTGATATGAACTAATTGGAGCTTTAAAATCCATAGCAATATAATCAAGCAACTTATCTTCAATTAATTTCTTAAGCAAATTAGGATTAGTGCCATTGGTATCCAATTTTATATCATACCCTAGCTTTCTAATCTTTTCAATAAAACTCGGTAAATCTTTATGTAAAGTTGGTTCTCCGCCAGTAATTACTACCCCATTTAATTTTCCTTGTCTTTCTTTTAAAAAGGAAAGAAGGCTTTCCTCACTAATATAAGGAGAACCTTCCTGTCCATATTTTCCATTATCTGTCCTTTTTGGCCAGACAAGCATAGGATTATAGCAATAATGACATCTAAAGTTACATCCTTGGGTAAAAACTATGGCTGATAAATGATTAGGATAATCAATTAAACTTAATTTTTCTAAACCGGCAATAATCATATAGACAACATTATTAATACACGATAATACTTATTTAATATCGTCTATTTTAGTTATTTCTTAATTTTAAACATTTTTCTATCCATGTATTCTGAAGCCTTACCTTTGTTATAATTTTTAGTAGGAGTTAACCAACCTACTACTCTACTATAAACAGTGCATTCTTGTCTTTTTACTTCTTTTGGGCTCATAATATTTATTAGAGTTTAAGCAATAGCTTAAGGGCTCCTTAATTGTTTATATATTTAATCTTAGTTATATTAACTAGTCTTATTTTCTGTATCTTTAAGCTCTTTAGTCTTAAGTTCAGACTCTTCACTATAACCAATCTCCTCATCACACTTAGGACAATACTTGTGTTCACCTTTTAAATATCCATGCTTCGGACAGATGGAAAAAGTAGGGGTGATGGTGAAATAAGGTAATTTATAATTATCAACTATAGTTTTAACTAAAGTTTTGGTTTGTTCAATATCATCAATCTTTTCACCTAAAAATCCATGTAAAACTGTCCCACCAGTATATTTTATTTGTAAATCTTCTTGTTTTTCTAAGGCTGTAAAAATATCATCAGTAAAACCAACTGGTAATTGAGTAGAATTAGTGTAGTAAGGTTCTTTACCGTCTTCATAAGCTTCTTGGTTGGCACAAATAATATCAGGATATAGTTCTTTATCTTTTTTAGCAAAACGATAAGTAGCCCCTTCTGCAGGTGAAGCTTCAAGATTGTAGAGATTATTAGTGTCATTTTGACAATCCATTAACTTTTCCCTCATCATGTCTAGAATTTCTTTAGCAAATTCCTGCCCCTTATCTGAAGCAATGTCTTTACCAATAAAATTAAGCAAAGCCTCATTCATACCATTTATACCAATAGTGCTGAAGTGATTTTGCCAATAACTATTAAAGCGCTTTTTAATATCAGCTAAGTAATAAGTTGAATAAGGATATAAACCATTATCAGATAATTTCTCAATCACTTTTCTTTTTTGCTCTAAACTGTCTTTAGCCATTTCCATTAACTCTAAAACTTTATCTTTAAATTCTTTTTTAGTTTTAGCAAGATAACCAACTCTAGCTAGATTTAAAGTAACAACACCCAAACTCCCAGTTAAAGGATTAGCTCCAAAGAGTCCTCCACCTCTTTTTCTAAGTTCTCTGTTATCCAAACGTAATCTACAACAATTATGTGTGATATTTCCTTGAGAATGTACAAAATAATGATTTTTTTCTAATTCAATATCAAAAAACTCCTGATCATAATCCAAATCTGAAGTAATTATTTCTGCTACTTTAATAACAGCAAAATCTGAGTTTCTAAGCCACTCAATTGAATCATTAGAAATATCCCATCTATCTATTGAAGATAAACCTACTGTTTTACAGCCATAGGATTGATAAAGTTTTTTACCTTCTTCTGAGTTAATATGTTTTTTATCAACTAAAAATTCAGGAATCTGATTATGCATCTTATCTTTAATTATCTTATCTCCCTTTGCGCCCCTTCCTAACGCATGCTGAATTCTGATAACCTGAAAATTATTTCTAACTACATAACTTGTACTAATACCAATTAATTGGAAAAGGAGATTTAATTCTTCAGCTAAACTCTGATCATTAATATGAATTTCTTTACCATTAGTATAACCATCTCCATCAAAAAATCCTTTTACAAAAGATTCAATTATATCAGCTGAAGAAGACCAAATCCATTTGGGTAACCTTTTATATTTACAAACATCATACTCTGTTTCCATTTTCTTGGCGAGATCACTATTATATATATACCCACGTAAAGAATTTTCGTATCTTGGATCTAAGATAAACTTCATATCATAGTCAAATAACTTTTTGACAGTAGCTTTAGTTTTTTCTATCAGTCCTTTTTCCTGTCTATTAAAAGAAATTTGAATTCCTCTTTGTCTGTTTTTCCACTGTTTACGAGAATCATATAAATAATTCCCGTCAGCAACAAAAAGACCCATGAACCAAGCTAAATCCTTAGAAATTGTTTCTTCATTATTCTGAAGAACATTGCTTCCGTCTTTCATTACTAACAAGAAATCATTTTCATCTATCTCTTTTGCTTTTTTAGTGATAATGCCATCCTTTGTATATACTGCCACTAAATGATCTGGAGATACTCTCATTGTTTTTCCATCTTTAGTTCTTATATTTACTAATGAGCGCTCAACTACTCTGAGCATCTTCTGAACTTTAACCCATTCTAATTTCCCTGATTCAGGATTTAAAGAAAGAGCTTCAACTGGACTTTTCATATCAAACCATTCGTCATCTAATCGCTCACCTTTACTTTCATCAAAAAGTTCACCTATTGTTAGTTTTTGTATATTGTTATCTTGTCTAATTAAAATATCTTCTTCGGGAAATAAACACATACTCCTAGCATCATCTCTATCCATATCTGAATTTACAAAGTTAGAAAAGTAAGGAATACCGTATTTACTAGTCATCTCCCACATAGGTTTTAACGATTCTCTGTTATAGTCAAAGTTTTTATCAATATTATAGGTAGGAATAGGGAAAGAAAAAACGCGACCCGTAGAGTCGCCTTCTAACATGACTTCAGCAAAAGCTTTATTAAACGTATCCATTTCTTTTTGAAAGTCTTTGTATTTCTCTTTTTTAATCTCACCCCCTAAAATTACATTTTCATCTCCAATCATCTTTGATGGTGTTACATCTAAAGTTATGTTAGTAAAGGGTGTTTGAAAACCTACTCTAGTAGGAACATTGATGTTAAACATAAACTCCTGTAGGGCTTGTTTAACCTGTTTATGACTTAAATTATCATAACGAATAAATGGAGCTAGGTAAGTATCAAAACTAGCAAAAGCTTGAGCTCCCGCTGCTTCTCCTTGCATAGTATAGAAAAAATTAATTACTTGCCCCAAGGCACTACGAAAGTGTTTAGGCGCTTTACTTTGTACTTTTTCACTAACACCTCCAAAACCTTTAATTAACAGATCTTTTAAATCCCACCCACAGCAATATGGAGCTAAAAGGCCTAAATCATGAATATGTAAATCTCCATTAACATGAGCCTCTCTAATATTTTTAGGATAAAGTTTATTTAACCAGTAACGAGCAGAAACAGCTGAAGCTATATAATTATTCAGTCCTTGTACTGAATAACTCATATTACTATTTTCCTTCAGTCTCCAATCTAATTTACCTAAATAATCTTCCATCAACTTTTCACCTGTAGAACTTTTTATTTCTCTTAGTTGTCTATGTTGGTCTCTGTATAAGATATAAGCCTTAGCAATATCAATTTTATTTTTTTTAATTAATACCTCTTCAACTAAATCTTGAACCTCTTCTACTGCTGGAATGCTGTTTTTATGAAATTTAGCATTAAGCTTATCAAAAATATCTTTACTAAGCTTATTAACTAAGCTTTTATCATTAGTGCCTACTGAGCGAGCAGCACTGTCAATGGCTTTAATAATTTTATCTTTTTTAAAATCAACAATTTTTCCTGATCGCTTACGGATCTTAGTGATAAGTTGTGGCATGGGGACTTGGGTTTTTACTTTAATATAAATAATATGTATATAAATTTATATTTAAAATAAGAACTTTATTATTTTTTAAATTAATTAGATTTTTTCTTGTTTTTCTTAATCCTTTTCTTAAGTAGCTTACTTAATTCTTCTTGAAATTGTTTAGCATCTTTAAAGGATTCATATACTGAGGCATATCTGATATAAGCAACCTGATCTAATTTTTTTAAGTGTTTCATAACAATTCCTCCCACCTCTTCTGAGCTAATTTCATTTTTTCTAAGTGATTGAAAATCTCTTTCTAAGCTATGAACAAGTTTTTTAAACTTATCATCAGTTATTGGTCTTTTTTCTAAAGCTCTTTTTAAACCTTTAACTAACTTATCACGACTATATGACTCTCTTTGACCATCACGTTTTACTATCATCAAATCCAAAATTTCAATTTCTTCATAGGTGGAAAAACGAAAGTCACATTTTAAGCATTGCCTTCTGCGCCTAATGCAAAGACCTTCAGAGGCAACCCTAGAATCAACTACTTTGGTATCTTCGTGATGACAAATTGGACACTTCATATTTGTATATTTATTTTATAAATACATTGTTAATAATACGCTAAATTTAAAATAAACACCTTTACAATAATAACTATATTTGGTAGTCTATAATCTTATATTAACACTATATATAGTAAATATATCTTTATAATAGCAAAGAAAAAAAGCACGGTCAAGCGCCTCTTTTTTCACTAAAGTAAGCTAATTTTATTTTTATTTTTTTATTATTTTAATTATAGCAGCCATCAAGTTTCTAGGCTCAGTCTTCTCTTTGGAAAGAAAAATATCAGCTCCTAGTTCTTTAGCCTTCTTTTTATCTGCTTCACTGTTTAAATTACTAAAAATAATTACTGGTAAATCTTTCAAATCTTTGTCTTTCTTAATGGCATCCAATATGCCCCAACCCTCTTCTGAATCCAGCTTAACTTTACCTTTACCTTTATTTTCTTTAAGCATAATATCTAAAATCACAACATCAAAATTATGTTGTTTAATTTTTTCTAACACTTTTTCAGGTTTAATAACAGCATTAAAATCACAATTATTTTCTTCAAAAAACTTTCTATAAATTTGTAATAAACTTTTTTCATCTTCAATCATTAAAATGTTTATTTTTTTATTATTTATCTTTTTCTTAATATTATTTTTCTTCAATTTCTTTTTGTACTCAAAACTATCTTTATATTCTGACTCTTTACTATTACTAACTTTTAAATGAAAACTAAAAACCGTTCCTTTATTGATTTCTGTTTCTTCTACCTTTATTCCTGAACCATGTGCCTTCATTATTTCATTAGCAATATAAAGACCTAATCCTGAACCATTAGGATTTGCATTCACAGCTCTAGCACCCCTAGAAAACTTTTGAAAAATATTAGCTTTATCATCACTACTCATGCCCATTCCCGTATCACTAATTAAAATTTTCAATTTATTTTTTTCTTTTTTAAAACTGACACTTATACTTCCCTTATCAGTATAACTTACAGCGTTATCTAGTATATTAGAAATCACGTGTTCAATATTTTTTCTATCAGCTAAAACTAAAGGTATTTTAAAATTAGTTTTTTTTATTTCCAGCTTCAAATTATTACTTTTAACTTTTTTACTGTGTTTTTTAGAATTTATAATATCAGTAATAGTATTTTTTATATTAACGGTAACTAGATTTAAAGGCACTGTTTCTCCCTCCCAAGAAAATGCCTGCCAAAAATCATTAATAGTATTGTTAATTCTAGTTAACCCTGCTTTAGCATACTTAAAACCTTCTTTGTAACTAAAACTACCATCATCAATCATACTAAAGGAACTCTTCATTATTGATATAGGAGTATTAAGTTGATGATTAACTACTCTTAAAAAATCCTTTTTTAAATCTAATAATTTCTTAAGATCTTCATTTTTTTGCTTAATATCTTTAGTTTGCTCCTTCACTCTTCTTTTAAGGGTGCTATTAAAACTTTTTAACTTTTTACTTTGCTCTTCTAACTTGTGATACAACAAGGCTCTTTCAATAGCAATAGCAGATTGACCTGATAAAGTGTTTAAAAGCTTTAAATCATTATTGTTGTAAGTAAAATAGACACTTTTTTTACCTAAAGCAATAAAACCTATTAAATCTTTTTTAATTTTAAGAGGTAAAGCTAAATGAATATTCTTAGTTCTCAATTCTGATACTAATTTAGTATATTTTCTTTTATTTCTATGCTCATCTTCTAACTCTAATTCTTCACGTATTAAAGGTTTAGATTTCTTATCTAAATATTTAATAATTTCACTGTCTTTTTTTAGAAATAAAAGTGATTTAATTTTTTTATCATGAAAATAATTATCTTTTGAATCTTTAAGATAAATGAATACCTCATCAGTCTTAACAACTTGCTTACTAGCTTTAACTGCTAAATTAATAATTTCTTTTAAATGAACATGATAAGTTAATTTTTTTACTAAATCGTTAACACTTTTTTGATAACGGTATAAATCAACAAATAAATACTTATTGGTTATTTTAATAAGTAAATAATCATTAGCGTAAAAAAGATAAGCAAATATTATGGCTATAAATATACCAGAAAATTTAGCTTCCCAGGCAAAGATTGAGCCAAATGAACTAATAAAAAACCAAGAAACAAGATAAAATATTAAATAAGAAAAAATTCCAGCACCAATAAAGATAAATATCTTTTTACCTATAACACGTAAATCAATAAATCTTTTAGTAAGCACTGCATAAACATTAACTGACATAACCAGTAGTGCTACCAGTGATCCCGAAAAGTAATAGGAAAAATCACCCCACAGAGGTGAGAGTAAGTTAAAATATAATATAGCTACAAATAGAAAAAAGTTAGAAGCTAATAAATATGTTAACTTTGTTTTATTTATATTTGAAATCTGAACATATTTGCTAATAAGTTGATAAAACCCAAGCACAAAAAAGACTAAAATGGAAAAGATATAAAAATTATAAAACTCTCCAGCAATAAACAAAGTGACACCATTACTACTTTGAATAATTAAATCAGAAGAAAATAATAAAGATATAATAATAAGAAGTAATAAGGATGATATTATCATTGCCAGTTTATCATTAATATTTTTCCTTTTTATAAATGGAAAATAATAAGAAAAAACAGCAAAACTGAAAACAGCTAAAGAAATAGATGCGAGCATTGCCTGACTTAAATAAAGCTCAGCGTTGAAATCACTTCTAACCAAAATTAAAAAAGTAGTCCATAAAGAAAAAAGTGCACCCTGAGCGAAAACAGCTCGTGCACTTTGATTTTTAAATCTAAACACCAAAGTAATAATCGCTAGAGATGACATCAAAACTATTGCTAAAGCTAGTATTAGATTAATAGTATTAAGCTCCATTGTAACTATTTATTATTTAGATTTTTTCTTAAATGTATCAATAATAATATTTAAAACTTCTTCTGGAGTATTTTCAATTTTTAAAATATAATTATCAGCTCCTAAATTTTTAGCTTTCATTTTTTCTTTAAAAGCGCTGAGGTTGCTAAGCATTATTACGATAATATCTTGTAACTTTTTATCTCCCTTTACTTTTTCTAAGACTACATAACCGTTAAGCTTACCAACAAGCATTATATCAAGTAATATTAAATCAGGTTTTTCTTCTTTAATGAGTTCTAAAGCCCCTTTAGCGGCACCAACATTTCTAACTTTATAACCTGCCTGAGATAATTTTTCTTTATAGATATTAGATAAAAACGGATCATCTTCAACTAAAAGAATATTTTTTACTTTTTCTTTAAGCATTTTATAATTATTATAAGAAATAAACTATTAAAATAATACTATTTCATCTTTTTTCGAATAAAAGCAGGTACACTCAATTCATCGTCTTCATCATCTTCAGTTAAGTTTTTTTCTTGTTTTTTAGGTTCTACTTTTGGCTTTTGTATACTAAAATCATTTTCTTTAACTTTATTATCATCACCTTCTATTTTGGTTTCATCATTAGATCCAAGTGACCAGGCTTTATTTTTCCTTTCATCTAGTGAAGTATCCTTTTTCTCCTCATTTTTTCTCATAAAACTAGTAGGCGAATATGATTTTTCAAAACCTGTTTTCTTTAAACTTTCACCCTGACCATCAAAACCGGTAGCCACTACTGTAATCTTAATTTCATCTTTTAATTTCTCATCAATTACAGCACCAAATATAATCTTAGCTTCTTCATCTGCAGCTGAAGTAATAACCTTAGCAGCCTCATTAACTTCATTCATTCCTAGACTAGGTCCACCAGTAATAGTAAAGACTATACCTCTAGCACCTTCAATAGACATATCTAATAATTTAGAATTAATAGCGTCCTTAGCAGCTTCAACAGCTTTATTCTCTCCGCTAGACTCACCAATACCCATAAGAGCAGACCCAGCATTAGACATCACAGCTTTAACATCAGCAAAGTCAGCATTAACAATACCTGGAACAGTAATAATTTCAGCAATACCTTGAACACCTTGCCTTAATACATCATCTGCTATCACGAAAGCATCAAGAAGTGAAGCTTTCTTATCTATTACTTGCAGTAGTTTGTCATTAGAAATAGTAATAATTGTATCAACCTTATCTGCTAACTCAGCTAAGCCTCTATTAGCTAAATTTTGTCTTTGTCCTCCTTCAAAACCAAATGGTTTAGTGACCACGGCCACTGTCAAAGCACCCAAATCTCTAGCAATTTGAGCTACAATTGGAGCTGCGCCAGTACCAGTACCACCACCAAGGCCACAAGTAACAAAAACCATATCACAACCTTTAATAATTTCTCTAATTTCATTTTGTGTTTCTTCAGCTGCTTGTTTACCCAAATCTGAATTCATGCCTGCACCCAAACCTTTAGTTACAGCCTTTCCGATATGAAGTTTTTCTTTAGCTTTATTATAATGCAAAGCTTGTACGTCAGTATTCATAGCTACAAATTCAACGCCTTGAATACCTTTTTCTATCATCCTATTAATAGCTGCTCCACCACCGCCACCAACGCCAATGACTTTGATTTTTGCAAAAGTTTCTGCTGCTGGTTTTACTTCTGCCATAAAATATAAAATTAATGTTTTTTAAATTAAGTATCTTAAATATTAAGGAAGAATTTTCTTAAATAAACCTTTTACCTTATCTAAACTATCTCCTAGTTGCTTCTTAATGGCACTACTAGCACCTTTACCTTCATAAACGTTTCCCCAAGCTATTAAACCAATAGCTGTAGAATACTCTGGATTATTAGCTTTATCAATCACAGTAGCTAAACTACGGTTTGTGGCTATAGCTGCAGGTAATCTTAAATATCTTTTAGCTGATTCCACCAAACCATCTAACCCTGAACCAGCACCTGTTAAAAACACTCCTGCTGGTAACATACCTGAACGTTCAATCTTATTTAATTCTTCATCTATTTTTTCAAATATTTCTTCAACCCTAGCATCAATTATTTCAGCTACATATTTTCTAGAAACTTTCCCTAAATCATCATTAACTTCTTCTTCTTTAGCTAATTGCTCTAAATCAATTTCTTCTTTTTTAGTGATTTTGTCAGGCTCACTACTACCATGTTCATTTTTAATTCTCTCCGCTAAATTAATAGGACAACGAAGACCAATAGCAATATCAGAAGTAATATGTTCTGAACCAATTGGCAAAATAGCAGCGTGTAATAACTCCCCTTCTTCATATACAGCAATATTTGTAGTAGTAGCACCAATATTTATTACCGCAGCCCCTAAGTCTTTTTGTTTTTTACTAAGTAAGACTTCACTAGCAGCTAATGGAGACAAGGCAATTCCTTCGATATCAAGCCCTGTTCTATGTATAGCCTTATTTAAATTTTTCATTTGACTGCTTAGACCAAGTATTATTAAAGTTTCTACTTCCAAACGAATACCGCTCATACCTACAGGATCTTTAATATCTTCTTGATTATCTACAGCAAACCTTATAGGAATAACATGTAATATTTCATAATTTGCTGGTATGGCCACACTTTTAGCAGCTTCAATAGCTCTATATATATCTTCATCATTAATCTCACCATCACTTTTTCCAACCGCTACCACACCTTTAGAGCGCTCACAACGAGTATGTGGGTCATTAACGCTAACCCAGACATTATTAATTGGTAAACCTACTAATCTTTCAGCCTTTTCAATACAAGCAGAAATGGAAGCAGTAGTATCTTCAATACTATTTACTACCCCCTTATTAAAACCAGTGGTATTTACTGATACAGCTCCAATAACTTGAAGTGGTGCATCCTCATCGCGCCCACTTCTTTGCGCTACCGCCAATCTTATTTCATTGGAACCTATATCTAAACCCGCAATTATTTCCTCTTTCATATATTAAAAATATTAAACCTGCAATAGGTATTACTAGTATCATTATACATAATATTTGCAAGTAGCACAAATATTAGAAAAGATTAAAATACCACTGACTAATAGTAGTACCATATAACATGGTTATAATTGTAGCTAACGATATAAAAACACCCAGTGGTAACTTTTCTCCTAATTTCTTTTGACCAAATAATAATAAAGTTAAAGCTACAATTGATCCAATAACATAAGTTAAAAAAACCATCATGAACAATAATTCAAACTTTACAAGCAAAACACCAACTAAAGCTCCTAGCCAAATATCACCCTCTCCAATACCTTTCTTTTTAGTAATAATATATTGAGCAAAAAAGAAAAAACTTAAAATCAATCCAGCTAACAAAATCTGCCACCACACAAAAGATAAAAAGATATTAAAAGCTATAAACATAATTATAGCAGGAACCACCACTAATAAAGAAACAATTTGCCACCGAAAATCATAAACAAAAACAATAATCATTATAGCGATTGCTAGCCAATTTCTGGCTAAGAGCAAATAATTTAAATCAAAAATATTAGTTTGTAGCTGTAAATAAGCTAAAACAAAAAGTAAAGCTGTGCTTATCTCCACCAAAGGATACTGCCAAGATATTTTCTTCTGACAATACCTACAACGACCCTTAAGAAATAAAAAGCTTAAAACTGGTACATTATCATACCAAGATATTTGTTTTCTACAATACGGACAAAAAGATCGTCCCCTAAAGCTCTCTTCAGCGTACAATCTCCAAATAAGTGAATTCAAAAAACTTCCTATAATAAGTCCAAATATTATTACTACATATATCATATCAATATTTAAAAATTAAAATTAAATTGTTTTTTTAAATCTAAAGCAGACTTATAATCTTCACGGATAGATAGAGCTTCTTTAAGCTCTGCTTTTGCTGCCTCAGTATTTCCTTGCTGATAATAAAGCCAAGCCAAGGCTGTAAGCCAAGCTGGATCATCAGGATTTCTTTGTTCACCTTTTTTATTATATAAAATAGCCATATCAATATTATCTTTAAGATAATATGAATCAGCTATCTTTTTTAAAATTGGTAATTGGTATAAATTATAATTATAAGCTTTCTTAAAGGCTGTAATTGCTTGGTCATGTTCACCTTTAATATAATAAATATCACCTTTTTTCTCCCAAATTATACTAAGATATTTTTTTAATTGATCTCTATGATCATTGTTTAACCTTGTATCTTTTATATCAGGTACTTTTTCTATAGCAAGATCATAATATTTTAATGCCATATCAAAATTTTCTTGAAGGAAATAATTATCAGCTAAAGCTAAATAAGTTTTTGAAATATTTGGTGCTAAATAAAGTGCTTGATTATAGTCTTCTTTAGCTTGATTATAATAACCTAAAGCACTTTTAATTCTAGCTCTAACAAAGACGTGATCATAATTATTAAAATTGAAATTATTAGCAATTTCATCTAACTTTAATTCTAATTCTCTATATGGTCTTTGCTTGTTTTCAATAAGCGCATAAGATATAAAGTCAGCAAAATTAAGGTCATAATATTTATGACCAGAGCCTGTATCCTTACTATAATTATATAAAAGCAAAGATTCATTATAAATTTCCTTATCCCCTGCTATTTTACTAGCTAAAAAATAATGATTAGCAATAATTTTTTGCAGTTGCGGATAAAGAAAAAGAAAATAAATCAAAACTAAAGAAGCAATTAATAATATTCGCACAAGTTTAGAAAAATCTAAGTTAAGAACTGCATAATTATACTTACTTTCCTCATCTTTGTTAGTTCCTATGATTATCAAAGCTCCAAACAACCAAAAGTAAAAAGAAGCAACAATAATCTCAAAAGAAAAAAGTAATGTAATCAAATAAGCAATAAAAGCTAATATCAATATAGCTATCTGATAGTTATTTGCTTTTAAAGCTCTCATAGCCTGCAGGAACCAAGATCTAAGAGTCATGAAATAAGCAAAAAGAAGTAAACCTCCACCTATTAAAAGATAATCTAAAACAATATTATGAGCTCTGTCACTATAGCTATTTAATTTTTCATGGACTGCCCACTCTTTAGTATATGAATCCCTTAAAACATGCTTTTGCTGTTCAGGGCCATAGCCAATAATTGGACTTTCAAGAACTTTATCATAAGCAGACTCCCAATATAAAAGACGCATTGCTACACTACCTTGATCTAAATCTAAACTAGATTCAAGACGCGATTTGAAAAAGGGTTGAGAGAATAAAGAGGCAAAAAAAATAATTAAAGCCAATAAACTGAAAATGATCGTTTTGAATTTAATTAATTTTTTCTTTTTTATTAAAAAATAAACTATAAAAATAAAAGCTGTAGCAATAAGGCCTAACCAGGCACTCCTAGAACCTGTAAAAAACCAAGCTAAAACTAAAAATAAAGCGTTTAGTAACCAAAAATATCGTAAATATTTATTTTTCTCTACTTTAACAAGATAAAAAACAATTGGTATTACCATTACTAAAAACAATCCTAAATAATTAGGTTGTCCTAAGGTAGAAAAAGCTCTTTTAGTGCTAATAGCTGCTTCTTTCCAGTAAACAAAATCAATACCGAAGTATTGTAATATAGCATAAATACTTACTAAAAAAACTGACAAAGCTATAACTTTATACACTTCTTTTATTTTTATTAATTTAGGTTTAAAACTTAAATTAAATAAAAGCAATATAAACCAAAAATATAAAAATAAATGAGTTAAAAGACCAAACTGACGAGTATAGGAACCACCCCAAGCTTTATTAATATCAAAGGCAAACAAAGTGCTAATAATTAAAACTAAAATATAAATACTAGGCCATAGTATCTTTTTAAAAACAACTTTATTTATTTCTATCTTTTTTAAATAAATAACTTTAATCAAAGTGGATATAAATAACCCACTAACAAAAATATATAAAATAACAACTTTAGGATAAACAAACACACTGTCAAGAAAAGAAAAAGCATCAAAAACAAGCGGTAATAAAAATACCGCTCCTAAAATAAAGAACTTTATAAATATATTTATAATTTTAAGTTTATTAAAGCTTGTTTTCATAAATATATTATAACAGTTAAAAAGCTTTTTTAAAATAAAACAAAAGCCCTATCTAGGGCTTTTGAATATATAGATTATATTAACTACATATACTAAATATAAATATTATCTTTAATCTTTAATCTTTTTATTTATAAAGTCATTCCAAACTACTAAAAGAGGACTAGCTAAGAAAATAGAACTATAAGTACCAATTAGCGCTCCAATAGCTAAAGCTAAAATAAACTCTTTGATACTATTTCCTCCTAAAAATAAAATAGAAAGAAGAACTAACAAAGTAGTAGTGGAAGTATTAATTGATCTAGTAACTGTTTGGTTGACACTTCTATTAACAGTTTTGGCAAAATTATCTAATTGCTTGGGCAAGTTTTCTCTAATGCGGTCAAAAACAACAATAGTATCATTAACACTATAACCTAAAACTGTTAAAATTGCTGCTACAAAAGGAGTGTTTATTTCTAAATTCATAAATTCACCTAACACTGCAAACACACCTAAAGTAATTACAACGTCATGAAATAAAGCTATAATAGCAATAATGCCATATTTCCAAGAAGCTACTGGTTTAGAAACCTTCTTAAACACTAAAGATATATAAATAACAATAATAATAAGCACCAAGATTATAGCATTTATAGATTTGCCCTTTAGCTCTTCACCAATTGAAGGACCAACAGCATCAAAACGTAATTCTTCAATTGAAGCCTGACTACCAAGATCTTCACCTTCAACATTGTTATCGTTTATACCATAACTACTCTCTAAAGCGCCAACAACCTCTTTATGAATATCTTCTGTGCTATTTTGAAATCTTAAAAGCACAGTATCATTTTCAGTAGGCTGGACTACCAAGCTACTTAATTCTAAAGGCGCTAAAGCTTCTTTAATCTGAACAGCGTCAACCTCTTGATTGTGAATCTTAAGCTCTAACAAACTACCACCGGTAAAGTCTAAACCAAAATTAAGTCCCCAAACAGCTATAGCTATAATTGATAAAGTAACCAATACGGCGCTTAAACTAAGCCAAATTTTTCTAAGTGGAATAATCTTATACATATTATTTACTATATTTATTACTAATCCCCATTAACCAAGGTTTTTTATTTAAATATTTACTCTTTACCATTAACATAAAGGTGCGAGTTATAACAATAGCACTGAACATAGAAACTGAGATACCAATGAAAAGTGTAGTACCAAAGCCTTGAACTGAACCTGTACCAAAAAACATTAATACTAAACAAATAAATATGGTAGAAATATTTCCATCCCTAATTGATGGCCAAGCTCTAGAAAAACCTTCATCAATGGATTGAGCTAAACTCTTACCAGATTTCAACTCTTCTTTAAATCTTTCAAATATCAAAATATTTGCATCCACAGCCATACCAATAGAAAGTATAAAACCCGCAATACCAGAAAGGGTTAAAGTCACAGGTTTTAAGGCATAAATAAATAAAAATATTCCAATAGTTATAAGTAATATAGACAAAATAGAATCAAATACTTTCAAATCATGAAAAGTGTAAATCATCAAACCTATAATAATTGTAACCATTACTAAAGCTAAAATAATTGGCATGGCTTTAAATATTGCTAGTACTGTTAAACCATATATTGCCAAAGAAAGCACTGCTAATAAACCAGGTATTCTATAATATATAATCAAAAATAAAGCCACTAAAATTAAGCCTAAAATACCAGCTTGTAAACTAGTATTAATTGACTGAGCACCTAAACTAGCACCTACAGTTTTTTGACTAAGTAGCTTAATTGGTACTGGCAATGCACCAGCATTAAGTCTTTGAGTTAAAGTTTTAGCTTCTTCTAAATCAAAGTTACCACTAATCACTGCTTGACCTCCACTAATCTTTTCATTAACTCTAGGAGCGCTTATTATATAACCATCTAAAAATATAGCGATGGGGCTACCAATATTTTCTTCAGTAATTTGCCCAAACAAGTCTGAACCTTCTTTATTAAACTCTAAAGATACTTCTGGGCTATTGTCGGTAGGATTAAATTGAACTACAGATCTTTTTAAATGCTTACCACTAAGCTTAGTATTTTCCCAATCTTCATAATTAGTCGCTTGATCTTGAATACCTGCAATCGGAGAATTAATGTCCTCCTCGCTTAAGTCTATAGTAGTAGTGGCTGTAGTAGTGGCAGTGGAAGTAGCACTTGAACTAGTTTCTGGCTGTATTTCAATTTCACTTGACTGGATTTCTCCCGGAACAAAATCTTCAGGTCTTTGTTTAAATTCTAAAAGAGGAGTGTCACCTATCATTTCTGTGGCTTCATCAATGTCAGTAATACCAGCAAGCTCTACAATCAAACGGTAGTCACCGCTAGCATTACGATTAACTTGTACTAAAGGTTCACTAACACCAAAAACATTAACCCTTCTTTCAATCACATCTCTTACTCCAGATAAAGCTTCTCCTCGACCACCTTCTGGTACCTCACTAACATCAGCTTGATAGACAAGATGCGTTCCTCCTTGTAAATCAAGTCCTAATCTGAAAGGATTTTCTTGAACGTGAGGTAAATTAATTGTATTGTTTGTTACTTCTTTAGTCCATGAGGCTGCTTGATTATAATAAGAACCTCCAGTAATTAAGAAACTCAAAACAGCAAAAACTAATACTAAAACAAAAATCCATCTCCTTTTTCCTTTTGCAGATGGTTTAAGTAAACGATTCCAAGTAATTTTTTTCATACGGTTTATTCATTTAGCAAATTGTATTTGTAAGATTAATCTTAAAACATATAAAAATAAAAATCAAGGGATAATTAAAATAATCAACTTATATAAATATAATTTAGCAATTTTTTACAAATTAACAAGCAATTATTTTGCAGTTTTTTAAAAAATAAGCTTGAATTACTAATATTTTTATGTTAAGGTAAAAGTAGTTTTAATAAGCTAATAATTAATAATAAAAAAATAGTAATAAATAATAAACAATAATAATTAATATAAATATGCCTCTAATACCAACAGTAATTGAAAAATCGGGTCACGTTGAAAGAGCCTACGATATATATTCCAGATTATTAAAAGATAGAATTATATTTTTAGGAGAACCTGTAAATGATTATGTTGCTAATATAGTTATAGCTCAACTCTTATTCCTTGATGCACAAGATAAAGGTAAGGATATTAAATTTTACATTAATTCTCCAGGAGGATCAGTCAGTGCTGGTCTTGCCATATATGATACTATGCAATATATAAGTTCACCTGTATCTACAATTTGTGTAGGTATGAGCGCTTCAATGGCTTCTACCTTACTTGCAGCTGGAGAAAAAGGAAAACGTTTAGCCCTACCAAACAGTGAAGTTATGATTCATCAAGTTATGGGAGGAGCTGAAGGTCAAGCTAGTGATGTAAAAATTAGAGCTGAACACATCTTAAAAACTAGAGATAAAATGAATAAAATACTAGCAAAACATACTGGTCAAAAAATGAGCGTAATTGAAAAAGATACTGACAGAGACTTCTTCATGACTCCTAAAGAAGCTAAAGAATATGGAATTATTGATAAAATAATTACCTCATAAATACTACTACTATATAAAACAACAGCCTTTCTAATACAGAAAGGCTGTTTTTATTTGAGAATAAAATTATTTTAAAAAGCTAATTTAAACTAAAGGAAGCTACAAAAGCCTTAAAAATATTAGGATATAATGGGTTTTGAGACATGGCTATATATGAAAAAACATATATTTTCTCTTGATCTGTGTAATAAATAAACAACCCATCATCTGAACTAATCATTTCATTATCTTCACTGAAATAATTTAAAATTTCACCTTCTTCTAAGCTAAACTCTTGTCTATACCAATCTTCAATATTTAAAGCTCCCTCATTATCCTCAACTGAAATTTGAAAAAAGCCTTCATTATCATTCATAAACATCACAGAATTACCTCCATTATTAATTTTTCTTGTCCAAGCTTGAGGATGTAATATAGTATAATTATATAAAGGGTTAGAATACTCATTAATTCCAGGATTATCAATTAAAGCATTAGTGCCTGCAGGATTGTATAAACTAAGAACCTCACTAACATCATCATAACCATCGGAATCTGAATCTTTTAAATTAATATTAGTATTAAGTAAGTGCTCTTCAGGATCAGTTAAACCATCATCATCAGTGTCTTTTACAATTAATATTTCATCAGTAGTGGTAGCATTATCTTGATCAATAGGATCAGTACTAGTAGCAGTTTCATTAGTGCTAGTTCCATTTTCTGTATCAACAAGATTTTCATTAATACCATCTTCAAGACCGACACCTTCATCTATCTCAACTTCATCAATATTTTCTTCATCATTTATATCTGTTGGCACTTCATCATCTTCTTGATTAACGTCTTCTCCCTCTTGTGCCTGATTATCTTTGGCAGTATCACCTTCTTCCTGGGCTACTTGATTATTATTACCTTGTGAGCCATCCATAATATAATTATATAGGAAATAGCCAAGACCACCTAAAACTAAAATACCAACAACTATTATTAATATGCCGATATATTTATGTTTATGAGGTTTAGTAGATTTATTTTTTGAACCATCTTCTTTATTAATATCATTAGGATGAACAGAAGAATTAAATTTACCAGCCCGAAAAGGATTAGGCATACTATGTATATTTAAACCATTCTCTACCTTCTCAGCTAATTTATTACTAGATTTTTCCTTTTCCAAATTTGAAAATTGCTCACCTCCTATTTGAGTATTATATTTATTTTTTTGAAAATCACTACCGTTTTCCATATATTATATTATAAAAATTAATTTAATGGATCATGTCCGCTTTCCACCTCTTCTCCATCTGAATAACCATCACCATCTGTATCAGGATTGTTAGGATCAGTACCATAAATATTTACCTCGTCACCATCATTTAAACCATCACCATCTGTATCAGCATCAGGATTATTTAATGGATCATGTCCGTTTTCTACCTCTTCTCCATCTGAATAACCATCACCATCTGTATCAGAGTTATTTGGATCCGTGTCATAAATATTTACCTCGTCACCATCACTTAAACCATCACCATCTGTATCAGGGTTGTTAGGATCAGTCTCATAAATATTAATTTCTTCCTTTCCTGTTAAACCATCATTGTCTAAATCTTGACTTAAAAAGTCCGGTTCTTCGGGCTCTTCTTCGGGTATTTCATTGTTACTTTGATTATCATCATTAAGGTTCTGCTCATTATCATTAATATTGTCTTCCTCATTGTTAACATTATTATTTTGATTTTCACTTTCATCATTTACAGTATTATCAACTGTATTAATATTATTTTCTTGATTATTAGTATCAATATTATTATTTACAAAAAACATATTATATGCATAATAAGAACCAAAACCAACAATAGCCACTAATACAAGTATAATTAATACTATTCTGATTATTTTAGCTGTCTTAGAGATAGATTTACGATATGGCCTATATTTCTCAGCAGAAAAATTCTTTTGCTCCTCACCTGTCATTCTCTCAATTTGATCAGAAGGAAGCGATGGTGGTAAATTGGGTTTTTTCTCATTTTTTACATTATCAGTTTCTGAAAAAATATCTTCCGGCAAAGATTCATCGTTTTTAGGCTTATCACCAACATCTTTACTTTGGTTGTCACCAACATCTTTATTTTCTTTATTATCTAAATCTTCAAACATAAATTAATTATATTTATATACATGAATTATAACATTTTAATAAAATACGAACAAATTAAGCACTTAAGGGGTCAAATCCGTTTTCTACCTCTTCTCCATCTAAATAACCATCACCATCTGTATCAGAGTTGTTAGGATCAGTACCATAAATATTAATTTCATCATAGTCACTCAAACCATCATTATCACTATCCATATTTTTTAACTCTTCTTCACTAATCTTTTCTTCCTCTACAACATCTTCTTCCACAATATCCTCCTCTTGTTTGTTGTTATTAATACCTAAAGCTGACTCACATTCTTTTTTCATCTCATCTTTAAGCAAATCACAATCATTTGTTTCTAATGCCTGATTAAAATTTATATACTCTTTACAACTGTTGTTATCTTCAAAATCATTAATTTCATCACACAAAGATTCATTATAATCATTAGCAATAATAATTTTATTTAAACAAGATTCATGCCAAAAACTATCTTCAATTAAAGAACAAACATTTATATTATCATCCTGAATAGCTATTGCATGATACACTCTATTTTTACAATCACTTAATTTCTCTGAATCATTTATTTCCTGACATAAATCTAAATTAGAATTATTAACAGCAATTCTGGCTATACAACTATTTTTTATATCCTGATCCTCTAAATTCATACAATTGTTGTAATCATTTGATGCCACTGCCTCTTTATAATTATCGTTTTTCTGGTCAACTTCTTCTCTTCTAGTATTAGTTTGATTAATTTCCTCATCCTCTTCCTCCTCTGCCACATTACTATTTTCTTTATTATCTAAATTAGTATCAATAGTCTCATCACTTTGAAGCATCCCATACACTAACCAGACAACTAATAATATTAATACTGTAATAACTGTTATTAGTACAATTTTTTTTGTTTTCATATATTATATTTAATTACCACATTGCTCAACTACACCTAAGCGTAGATTATTTAACCATATTCCCCCTTCTCCTTGAAAGTTAACAGTAATAGGCACTTTATCTGGATTACAACTTGCACTTAAAGGTTCGCATTCAACACCTTCATAATTAACATTTAAGTTGTTCATGGTTTCACCTGTAATATCAAAGTTATATGGTTCATTATTTATAGTTACAATAAGGGTACCTTCTGGACCAGTTGTAATTTCATCAGTAATACTATCAAATACCTCAGAAGCATTATTAGATTGATAACTATAAACATAATTTGTATGCGCATCACAAACAGAAGAATTATCATCCGATGACCAGTAACACATATCATCGAATAATGATTGATCATCACTATAAGTAATAGTATATATAGATATTCCTGAAGATTTGATTGTATTAGCTATAGTTGAAGGATCATCACTAGGTCTACCATCTGACAACAAGACTACAAACTTATTATCAGCTTCAAAGTTTGATAACATATTATAAGCACTTTCAAGTGCACTTGCTGTATAAGTTCCACCGCCTGCAGTATATGCTTCAACTTTTGTAACTAAGTCTTCATAATTACTATAAATACTAATATCTCTAATATAATCAGAGCTAACGTTAGAGTTATATTCCACCAAGCCTACAGATATTTCAGAATCATGATTATGCAAATCACCCAAGGCACCACCTCCACCAACTCCAGTACCGACTAGTGCATCTATAACATCAGCTACATCATTATTCCAGCCCATACTTCCTGATGTATCAGTTACATAAACAACAGCTGTACTTTCTGCTTCTGTGTTAATAAGTTTTGCATCCATCAGACCACTTGTAGAATCAAAGGCTCTAACTTGTGGAAAATTAATATAAACTGTGTCATCTTCAGCTAAATAAACTTCAGATTCACCATTTTGAAAAGTTAAATTAACTTCTTCATAATTATTAATCCAACTACAATCCACACAACAATCAGCTATATCTCCACCAAAATCACATTCTTCCAACTTAGTTCCTTCAAAATTAACTTCTTGTATCATATTATCACCACAATAACCACCATCAAAAGTACAAGTTCCTTGTGGTACAGGTTTTTCATAATAATCATCAAGTTTAGTGGTACAATCATATTCTTTATAAACACTACTATCTTGTGGGCTAAGAGCAATACTACCTATACCATCACATTCTTCCTTACCGTCACCATAAGGACCTCCTCCTTGTTCTGTGTTAGGATTTTGTACAGAGCCATCACCACAATAATTATTAATTTTTAAATTAAAACTCTCAATATTCGTACCCCCATATTCATTTTCAGCAGTAACGGTAATATTATGTTCTCCCACTTCATTGGCAACTCCAGAAATAAGACCTGTGCTCTGATTACCAGTAATATTGTCAGGTAGCCCTGAAAAGCTAAAAGTTGTTTCATTAGTAAGATTTTCATTTATGATTTGACAACTATAGTCCTCACCAGCCCTAATAACTTCTTGACATTGCAAGACTGGCTGCGGTTTTTCAAAAATCACATTAAAGCTAAAGCTTTCATTAGATCCTAGTCCACTTTTATCTTGAACAGAAAGATTAAAATTAATTTGTTCAGACTCAGGATCATCAAGCCCTAAGTTTTCATTAATACTTCCATCTCCGTTAGTGTCTCCTAAAAGCCCAGTAATATTAAGAGCAAAGCGATTATCAGCAACCTTAGTTATATTCTTACTAAGTCCGTGTCCTAAATTTGTTTCTGCAGTACTAAAAGTTCCATTATTAAAATTAGCAGGAAAACCAGTATAACTAACTGTTAAGTTACTAGTAAAATTTGCGATAGAGTCAGGCAAATTATTACTAAATATAGAGGCTGTATAATCTAAAGCGTTATCCTCATCTATAACATAGTTAATATCTTCTGCTTGAATTTGAGGCCCAATATTACCAATTTCTATATTTAATTCTTTTTGCATGACATTACCGGCATTATCACTAACAATTATTTCAATAGGATAAATGCCACTATCTCCAGCTATTTGGGCAAACACTTCTTTTTGATTAGGATTATTAGTATTTTGCAGTTCAGGGGCACTTGACCAAGAAAACCAAGAACTAGGTGAAGTATCTAGTTGCCAAGTCATAGGATTTCCCTCTGGATCTTCAACTTTAATCATACCAGAAAACGTCTCATAACCAACACCTCTTAAATTATAATCAACTAAAACTGGAGTTTCATTGTTAATACTACCAAAATAACCTATATCGAAATTACAGTTCATATTACTAACACCACCGTCTGCCACATCATAGCCTGATTCCATGTTGGCACAAATATCATAATCTGTTCCATTAACATCAGTAGTATAGACATAGACTAAACTATTATCAGGTAAATCAATACCATCTTGAAGATTAGAATCAAAGAAATTTTGCGTATCAGAGTCCCAGCAAGTATCAAGAGCAAAATCTCCTCCACAATAACCTAAAGTATTGACAGGATCAATTACGTTTGATGATAACTGTATCTCTTTAGATAGCTCTGTTTGCCAACTAGGCCAAGTAGAGATAGACATTTGAGGAATATATGTTCCTGAATTTAAAGTTGGATATTTATTGTTTTCCCTGTTATATAAATCAAGTAAATAATTAACGTCAGTTAATTGTCCTAAACGTCTTACATCTCTTATTACCTGTGATTTTAAACTAGTACAATATAAATTATTTGGACAATCTTCATCAGTTAAACATGTTTTAGTGTTGCTTAAATCACTAGTAATATCTTCAATAACACATTTTCCTTCTTGCCAATCATTATTTTCATTGCCACAAACATAATTGCCTGGACAATCACCATCTTCTTGACAATACATAGTTGATATAGAGCACTTACCAGTATTAATAATATTATGGTTAAACTTCCAGTGAGAAACAATTTGTCCTAAAATATCAACTGTAGCATTTTCAGATTCTTGAGTATAAGAAATTAAATAAATATTAGTATAAATTTGACTAGTTGAAGTATTAATATTAGCAGCATTTACATAAACAGTACGACCATCACGAATAGCCTGATAACCATCTACTACAAGTGACTGAGGTGAACCTTTAAACCCTTGAGCTTGATACCATCTCTCAATTGTATAGTGATTAGGATTAGACATTACTCTAATAGCAATAGCATCAGAACTATTTTGACTACTAGCAAAATTTACTGCAAAAAATACGAGCAAACTACTTACAAAAAATACTAGAGCTAATTGTAAAATTAATTTCTTCATATTATTTAAAATTATAAATTACCTAATTTACATACTACTATAATCAACCTAACAACTATTATTATACACTATTATACCTCTAATATCTATCTACACTTTAAACAATTATTTATTTTATACATTATCATTATACACTCTCTTCCTTCTATAATAACATTAATGCAAGCCAGCTACCAATATTACAATCATTAATTTTACAATTACTACAAATAGCTAAGTAAATTATACTAAGCTTTCTTTTATACTAAAAACCTAAGAATATAAAACAAGCCATAACTTAATCCTTGAGGCAACGAATACTAAAACCATAATCACGATTGTTCGAATAACGGTAGACAGTAGAATTAGATAAATATAGTAACCGTCTAAAAGCACTGATAGAGCTAGAAAAAGTAGAAGACCACAAGAACAGACCGGAATCAAAAGAGCTGTAAGTACCAACAGGATGACGATAACCTCCAAACCTCCCATCAAAACCTACATCATCAGTGCCATTACCCTGACCTACTGCCTTAAGAGATTTACCAGCACCATATGTTCCTGAATAAGTGCCGTCATTATCAGCGCATCTTCCCCAGCCAACTTCATTTATAGAGCAAGGATATTGGGGGCTAGGACTATTTATGTAATCTATAACATAATTTTCTAATATATTTATTTCTTCATCTGTAGGTATATGCCAACCATCCATACAAATACCTTGAGCCCCAGCTACTTCAGAGCCTTTCATAGCTTCATCCCAACTATATAAACCACCATATTCATTACAATTATTAGGATCATTATTGTAACACCACTTTTCAATAACATTATCACCAGTATTAGGCTCAATTGCTTCAGAGGCTAACATAGTACCAACCTTCAAGTTCTCTGCCAGCCAAAGTTGCTCACCTATTTGTACTGTATCATAGATATTACCGTCTTCATCAACAACCTCACCTGTACCTTCATCAACAACTTCACCTGTACCTTCATCAACCACTTCATCAGAGATCTCCAAGGCTACACATGAAAGGTAACCTGAACAATCATCATTACAATCCTCTATTCCTAAATCACCAGAATCAGTTTCACATAAACGAGCATTGGAATCACATATTTCTTCTCTATCTGTCTCTACAATACCATTTCCACAAATATCTACCTCAGGATCATTAACATCAATACTTAAATCTATAACCAGTTCAGGAGATTTATCGCTTTCATTACCAGCTTTATCAAGAGCTGAAACAGCAAAATAATGCTTATCCTTACTAAAAGAACTAATATCTAAAACTATAAAATTATTAGAACCTTCTGTTTCTAAACTTTCTCCATACTGCCCACTACTTATTCCGTGATAAAGTTTATATGAAGAAACATCTTCATCAATATTATCAATCCAAATAAACTTTAGTTCCTCACCTTCTTGTGCCCAAACAGCTTGAAAACCTAAATCAGTATTAGTATTATTTCCTAAATTAAAAAAAGCATAAAAACTAACAGCCAAAATACTTAAAACAGTTAAAGACAAAATTAAATAATTTTTATAGATTTTTTTTCTCATATATTAATAATGTTCAGCGCCTAGACCCAGTGGAGCGCTCGGAGCTTCTTTGTCGGTGGGAATACCTATAACTTCATTGTACGAGTAACTAATATAACTTAGTCTTTAAGACAACGAATACTAAAACCGTTATAGCGACTGAGCGAATGCCGGGGAACAGTAGAGAAGGAGGCGTTCAGAACCCGTCTAAAGGCATAAGTAGAACTAGAGGGAGTAGAAGACCATAAGAACAGATAGGTGCCCAGCTGATAGTATGAACCATTAGAATGGCGGTAACCTGCCAACTTAGCACTAAAGCCTACATCATCAGTACCATTACCCTGACCTACTGCCTTAAGTGATTTGCCAGCACCATTTGTTCCACCAGAATTAGTGCCATTATCATCAGCGCATCTTTGCCAGCTAATTTCATTTATAGAGCAAGGATATTGGGGGCTAGGACTATTTATGTAATCTATAACATAATTTTCTAATATATTTATTTCTTCATCTGTAGGTATATGCCAACCATCCATACAAATACCTTGAGCCCCAGCTACTTCAGAGCCTTTCATAGCTTCATCCCAACTATATAAACCACCATATTCATTACAATTATTAGGATCATTATTGTAACACCACTTTTCAATAACATTATCACCAGTATTAGGCTCAATTGCTTCAGAGGCTAACATAGTACCAACCTTCAAGTTCTCTGCCAGCCAAAGTTGCTCACCTATTTGTACTGTATCATAGATATTACCGTCTTCATCAACAACCTCACCTGTACCTTCATCAACAACTTCACCTGTACCTTCATCAACCACTTCATCAGAGATCTCCAAGGCTACACATGAAAGGTAACCTGAACAATCATCATTACAATCCTCTATTCCTAAATCACCAGAATCAGTTTCACATAAACGAGCATTGGAATCACATATTTCTTCTCTATCTGTCTCTACAATACCATTTCCACAAATATCTACCTCAGGATCATTAACATCAATACTTAAATCTATAACCAGTTCAGGAGATTTATCGCTTTCATTACCAGCTTTATCAAGAGCTGAAACAGCAAAATAATGCTTATCCTTACTAAAAGAACTAATATCTAAAACTATAAAATTATTAGAACCTTCTGTTTCTAAACTTTCTCCATACTGCCCACTACTTATTCCGTGATAAAGTTTATATGAAGAAACATCTTCATCAATATTATCAATCCAAATAAACTTTAGTTCCTCACCTTCTTGTGCCCAAACAGCTTGAAAACCTAAATCAGTATTAGTATTATTTCCTAAATTAAAAAAAGCATAAAAACTAACAGCCAAAATACTTAAAACAGTTAAAGACAAAATTAAATAATTTTTATAGATTTTTTTTCTCATATATTAATAATGTTCAGCGCCTAGACCCAGTGGAGCGCTCGGAGCTTCTTTGTCGGTGGGAATACCTATAACTTCATTGGATAAGGGGCTTTCTGCTCCAGTGTCAGTAATAGCACTTATCTTAAAGTAATAGGTTTTATTATCTTCTAAATTATTTACTACATAATTACAATTATTAATTTCCCCATCCTGAGTACAAGCCTGACCAGCATTAGGATTATCGGGATTAGAGCTTCCATCTAAAGCAACTTCTACAAAGTCATAGGTTTCGCTTTGCTTATCTCTATAATATAAAATATAATTGTTAACCAGGTAAGAGCCTGAAGTCCAAGAAACTTTAAGACTTCCACCTGTTTCTAAATCACTAACTTGAGAAATTGTACCAATATCTGGCACCGCCTCTCTAAAGAAATAAGATTCCTTTAAAACATCCCAAACACATTGAGCTTCTGAACTAACACAATCATCACTAGTAGAGCATGGGCCACTACCATCTGAACATATCTTACTTGAACCTCTAATCACTGCATTTTCATCAATGATTGCTGGTAGATCATCATAAGTCCCCTCCTCACCAGCATCTCTACAATAATAGAAATTATAATTATAACTTTCACATTCTTCATCTGCTAAAGTACAGTTATTAGAAGCATCCATCCATGGACTCCAAGCATTAGTAACAGGATCTGGAGCAGGCCAAGGATTATTACAAATAAATACATAAGCTGACACAGCATGTGAAGAAGCATCACCATCAGTAGTAATATTATCAGTATAACTGCTCATATCTACAGTAGCCTTAACAAAGGTTTGCCCATCAGTAATATTATCAGCTGTACCCACTAATTGTTTATCACTATAACTCTCAACTTGAGCAGAATTTTGATTAATAAACTTAAGTACATCGATATTATCTATATACCAGTTCCAATCCCAATCATAAACACTTGTTCTGGATAACCTTTGTCCATCAATACTGAAAGCTTTAGCATGATATTCTTTATCCCTATCTTTTACTGTATCGTAAGTACTATCAGTAGGATCATTATCATCTTCTTCTAAACTATTTTGAGTAGTGCTAAATAAATATGCATCGGGCTCAGTTCTAACATAATCTATCTTACAAATACCCGGATCATCACCTTGATCTTTTAAGGTTTCAAATTTCCAAATATATGAATTAGGATAATTTATACCATTAAAATAAAGATTTTCTCCTTCTACATAATCACCTATATTTGCATCCAAGTAACCATCTTCATTCATACCTATATTCTGATAACTCTTTACACCTGTGCTACTATCAAGGTCCTCGTCACCCTTTACAATTACATAATGAATTGTGTCAGCATCAAGTACCTTGTTAGGAGAATATGTTAAAGTGGTACTTCCATCAGGACTAGTTTCTTGACCAACAACACCCGGTACTAAACAGTAGAGATCACTCTCGGTAGGCATAGAATTCCACTCAGCCAAAGTCCTGCTAACATTATTTAAATTAAATCTATCTAAAATAGGCACTAAGCGTTTACTAATATTTGATTTTAATTTTTTCCACCAGACAAACTTAGGTGCTTCTAAATCTTTATTAGCCAAAAATGTACCGGCAGGACACGGTGTGCCATAATTATATTCTGCTAACAAAAGTATATTATTATTAAAACTACTTCTATCCATTTTTTGATCAAAAGGAACACTAATTAAAGTATTTCTACATACATCAGGTTGCATATGACTAGGACTTACTCCTTCATCTCTATCAACTCGCGGTCTATTCCTACAACAAGTATCAAGACCACAACCAGCTTGATCATTACCACATTGACTATCAGCACTACAACCACAACACAAGCCTCTGTTTTCTCCATCACAAGGTGTTTGGTTAGCTTCACAGTTTAAATTAGTATTTATATCTAAACAACTATCATAATCAGGAGCTTCTGGATTAGTACTAGTATTATTTGGATTACAACAACAAAATCCACAATCACTACTACTAGCAGGGCTACCATCTTGAGCTAAACAGGCAAAAGGAGATCCGCAAACAAAAGTGTCGCAAACATCCTCTTCTTCACTAGCACAACTAGCTCCTAAATTAGAATTAGTGTTATTTGCACAAGCATCTTGACAAGTTAATTTATCTTCATATTGGAAATAAGGGTTAGGATTTCCTCCATCACATAAATCACTATCTTCACCTGTTAGACAATTATAATAAGCACAATAAGATGCTTCATCTCCTTCACCACCCATTTCATCACCCGACCTACATGCTCCAGCTCCTTCTTCTGCTTGAATATCAAAACAACAATTAGTATCTTCTGCGCATTGATTTTCAGGCAAACCTAGACAAGGATCTTCATCACTACAATTTTCTGTACAAGTTGTAGGGTCAGTATAATCCCCTATATTGCTTGGAGTACCAATATTACAAGTTACACTATCCTGATCACAACTATAATAAGCACAATAACCAGTAAAACTACTAGCTTCATCCTCAATAACACCAGTGTCACCAATGCCTCTACAAGTTTCATTTACACTATCATAACAACAACTACTACCATGAGCTGTACAAAGTTCTGGAGTAGATAAATCTTCACAATCTACACAAATACCTTCTGAGTATTCTGTAGCATCACAAAATTTACCACTGGTAGTAAGACAGTTGCAAGCTTCATCTTGTTCTGCTTGAGTATTTCCAGCAGCTGCACAACCTGAACAATATCCATAAGTATCAGTATCTTCTCCTTCTGCTCTATCGCTACCACAAGAATTTTCACAATTTAAAGGTGCACAACAATCTCTTTCGCTTTCACCAATTTCACAACAACATTCACAACTAGAATTATCATCAATTACACAATTATCATCAGCACTACAAGTTGCACCACTGCCACAGATAGTAGCAGTCGCACAAACTCCACCACCTTCTGTATCATCAACACAAGTTAAATTACTATCTTCACATGCTGAACAAATATTAGTTTCATCAACACAAGTACCGTCTCCTATATTGGTCCAATTTTCAGGACAAGAAGTATCTACATTAATTTGCCAATGATAATTATTATTATATTCTTGGCAAGTTTGATAAGCATAAAATGTTTCATCTCCTAAATCATATGACATTTCCCCTGATAAGGAACAACTGCTAGCTTCTAAGACACATTTGTCTAAATTATTATCATAAAGACAATTATTTCCATCATTACAACCATCATAAAAATCACAGCTATAATCACATTCACTAATAATAGTTTGACCGCCTCCAGGATATATAGAGCATTGCCCAGGCGAATTAGGACAGAATTCATCCACCTGACAGGCACCCATAGCTTCCGCCATTCCTTCACAACTATAATAGTCCTCAACAGTATCAGTGGAACTACCTTCCCAACCAGTGCTAAAATCCCATTGATATATTGAGCTAGGTATATCCACAAAACAGTTTTCATAAATATTATCACCTAATCCCTCAACTTCACATCTGCCTTCTTTGTATGTTCCTGATGGACAACATATTTGCGTACCACAATCATCATTAACCTCACATTGACCAACAGAAAAATCTAAAGAATTACCTGTTACAGAGTTTTTTATAACACGAACTGGCCCAGTGCTAGCATCCTGTGGAACCTGAGTTTCCATATATAAATAATCACTTTCTGCTATAATTTCAGAATTTTGATTTTGATTATAATAAAACCTAACTGTTGCTTGGGTAGAAATTTCACCAAAATATTCTCCATATAAAGTAACTGGAGAATTAGTAGGACCTCTAATTGGTTCAATTTTACATAAACTAGGTTTTAATTCTTGAGTATTATCTACTGTAAAAGCATTAGGATTAGCTTCATTTGAGTTAATTTCCCACTCATCTATTTGCATGTTAATAGCATAGGTTCCGTTTTCAGCATTCTCAGGCACTTTTACAATCACTTCTTTATCACCCCAAATAGAAGACTGACAAACACTAGGAAAATTATAACTAGCTTCATAATTACCAAAGAGTACTTGATTAAAACCTCTAACATTACCAAAACCAGAACCTTTAATACTTACATACTGTCCAGGCGCTCCACTGCTTGGTGAAAAAGAATTAATATATGGACCTGTATCAGCTTCAGCTTCTTTAGAGAAATCAAGATAGTTACTCTTTACAGGGAACCCACTAACTTCTTTCATAACAAAACTTGTCATATCTCCTTCTTGAATATTAGGAACTAAAGTTGTACCACTACTTTCAACAAAATTAGAACTGAGACCTCTAGATTTTTGGTCATAAGTTCCAAAATAAGCATCACTAGCGCTTAGTTTCAAACCTTGATATAAAACCTCATCAGTTAAAACACCTCCTTCAGGATTTAAAGTACAAAGTCCAGGACGTTCAATATTATTAACAATAAAGTCATCTATGTATGGTCCTGAATCATTATAAGTATTATCAAACAAATTATCATCAGTGTTTCTTACTGCAATGGGTCCTGAATTAGCCCCACTTGGAACTACAGCAATGATTAAATTATTACTTATAAGTCCACTACAATTTTCATTAAATTGACTAGGATCAACAGCTAACGCATCATCGTTTTCATTATCTATGTTAGCTAAAAATACAACTTCTGTGCTAGTTGAAAAATTATATCCATGTATACTAATTAAATTACCACTAGCACCATTTGGTGTTTCTAAATTACAAACATCTCCCTCAACGCTACAATCTGAATCTTGCAAACAAGGAGAGTTAACATTATTTTCACAAAACCCTCCATAAGGACTTATGCCTGTAATTATCGGAGAACCTTGACAAGTACAGGTGTCTGCATCACAAGTTAAATAATCTCCACACATATTATCACTAGGTTCACTACAAACACCTTCTTCACTGTTTGGGTCAGCCTCACAAGCATCACCAGCTCCACCCAACTCCTCACAAAGACAATCTTGATTACAAAATGAATTATCATCGCAAATGCTATCATCTTGTTCACAAACATTTTGAGTTAAAGGATTACCATCACAAGACTCTCCACTGCCAGAACCACAGTCAGAACCTACACAAAGCCCCCAAGAACCATCAATACAAGTTCTAACTCCATCACAACCACATTCAACTACTTCACCGCTAGTGCAACTAACCCCAGATCCACTTCCTGGATCAGTAGCATCCATTAATCTACTTAAAACAAAACTAGCTATTCCCCAAGAAGATAACACTATTACTAAACCTATAACACCATTTTTTAATATTCTCTTAGCACTACTTATTTTTTCTTCCTCTCCTCCAGCCATCATCCATTTAAACCCAGCAAACACAATAATACCTACTGCAATAACACCTAAAAACAACATAGCTATATTAATAATCCTACCCACTACTGCTCTTGGATCTTCATTACCCAATTCAATGCTATTATTAACAGCATTAACACCAGCATCTAAAGCTTGAACTGGCTCTACCGGTAATATGAATAAAGATAAAGCTATAACTAGTAATATTAATATATTAATTTTTCTCTTAAACATTGTGTTTTTGTATTAATTATTATCACAATTTGCACTATTAACAGCCGTACCAGAACAACAAGTTGGATTTAAATCACTAGCTATACAATCAGGGCCACTACTAGGTTTGTAACAATTTTGATATATATCTTTAACGCCTGAACCAACATCTGTAATATGGGTTAAAGCATCATTAAATAAAGAATGCTTGACAATAGCAGAGCTAACATCAGCTTCTCCATCTAAAGGCGCTGTATCAATATTTTCAGTATTAATCCAATAACCTAGTCCATAGGGTTCAGACCCTCTAAGATTAATTAATTGATGTTCATACTCTTTATCACCTTGCTGTATTATTACACTGCCAGTTTTGAGAGAACTACTGCTCATTAATTTGTTAAAATCTATCTCAACTGGATTATTTAAGTTTACCCCTTGATCACTAAGTCCAGGACGAGTGGCCATAATTTCAGGTGAGGATATTTCAATTTTGTCATTAATATAAAAACTCCACATATAATTATCTTTACCTTCACTATCATCATTGTTTTCATAATAAAAACTAAGTGGTCCATCAGCTACACCATCGCTATTTCCATCTAAAGAATTAAGCGCTGCATCTAAAATACCACTTAAACCTGCCCCCGGGTCACTAGAGGGATAATTATTACCTTCACCATCTTGGCAAACGTTATATCCTAAACCAGCATCTTCACAATTATTATATGGTGAGTAGGAAATACAATCATCATCGCTGGCACAGCTCCTTAAATCAGAAGCTGTTAAAACCACAGCTAAATTACTAGAACCAGGCAAACAATAGATAGTTTCACCACAACCATTAACTCCACATTCATTATTGGAAATAAACTCAACTGTTTTAAATTGATTGGAAACCACAAAATCACCATCTAAATAGTTACCTTCACAAATATTTTCATTACAATTATATGACAAGCAATCGCTATCATTTATACAAGCATCACCAGAACTATTAGCTCCTTCCTTACTATTAATAATTCTCAAAAACGAAGAAATATTAAAAGCCGAACCTGAGATCGTTGCAGGATTTATTGCTTCATTAAAATTAATTTGCACGATTGAATTACGAGGTTGATCTTTTTTGTCTTCAATATTTTGCACCTCTTGTCCAGTTATACCTCCAGACATTGGAGTAATATCTAAATTAGCAGACGAACTATTTAAAATAATATTATTACCATCTTCACCCTGAACTTTTGCTTCTAAATTAATTGTATAATTTTCAATATCAGCTTCTACATCAGGATGTCCACTTAAGGCAATATAAATATTTTGAGCTTGTTCATTGATATTACTACTAAAAATTATATTATTAGTACCTACATTTTCACTTACAATATAAGTTTGAGAGCCAACTGTTAAAGAATCAGCTAATACTTCAGGTATAACATTAACTTCCCAAGCACTACCCTCTCCATAATTGTCACCATTAACAGTAAGGGTAAAATAATTATCAAAAATTACTATATTATTATTAAAAACACCTTGCGCTACCAAATTGCCATTATTATTAAACAACTGTGCTTGAGCACCTCCATCTGTGCTTTGAACGGTAAAATTATCAATTTGTTGGTGATAATTTTCAGAAATTTCAGCACTAGCTTCATCCCAAGTACCCTCAAAAGGATTTTTTACAACACTATCAATGCTAGCTGGAGTATAAGTATTTAATTCCCCTGAAACAGTAATACTACCAGTAGCAGCCTGATAACTAGTACTACTAACACTATCCTTACCATTATCAGGTGAAGGAAAAACACCACTAATTTGAGGAGGTGTTAAATCTAAAAAAGTACCAACTTCAAAGCTCCATTCTAAATAATCAGTACTACAATTATCAAATATATTACCTTGATCAATTTTTTCTATAGCGTTTGACATATATACAGTGTGCCAAGTCTTTGAAGAAGAAGAGCCTAAATATTTGTCAGGTACTAAAGAGAAAGATAAACCATCACCAGAAACCGTGGCATAAACATCTGTTATATTATTTCCACAATCACCATCATCACAAGCATCTCCATTATTTTGTTCATATATATGTATATTTTCAGGGTTTATTTTATCACCACTGTTACAATAATCACCATCTCCATTAGTATCTAAACAAAAAGTTTCTAAATTTAATTCTTCTTTAAACTCTATAAGTATAGCTGTGTTTCTAGCTACATCTTGCTGTGAAGGCTCGGGATATACACTTTGCACTGAACATGAGCCAATAACACCAGATCCTATAACGCCACCTGCACCTGTACTGCTCCCACCATTATTTATACCACCATTATCAGTAGCATCCATTAATCTACTTAAAACAAAACTGGCTATTCCCCAAGAAGATAACACTATTACTAAACCTATAACACCATTTTTTAATATTTTCTTAGCACTACTTATTTTCTCTTCTTCTCCTCCAGCCATCATCCATTTAAACCCCGCAAATATAACAATACCCACCGCAATAACACCTAAAAACAACATAGCAATATTAATAATTCTAGCCACTATCACTCTTGGATCTTCGTTACCTAATTCAATGCTATTATTAACAGCATTAACACCAGCATCTAAAGCTGACACTGGAGATGCAAAAGAAGCAAAACCTAACACCGCTAAAACAAATATTAAAATGGAAAACTTAAATTTCATTATAGTAAAATAAATACATTTTAGCTTTGACTGCAAGCTATGTTTATAGTATAATAAATTAAATATAATTATCTTCTTTATTTTATTATAACACATAATTAATAAAATAAAAAAGGATAAATTAAATTTCAATTTTTAACATGACTATAGAAAGAATAATTAAAAAATTTAAAGAAATACACCCCGGAATTAATACGTCCTTACTCCTTTCTGCATACAATTTAGCTAATAAAGCTCATCAAGGTCAAAAAAGAAAAAGCGGTGAAGATTATATACAACATAGTCTACATACCGCTTATGTTTTAACACAAATTAAAGCAGATATTAATACTGTAGCCGCAGGAATACTTCATGATGTCCCAGAGGACACCAAACATACCTTAAAAGAAATTAAACAAAAATTTGGCGAAGATATATATAATTTAGTTAACGGTGTAACAAAACTTGGAACAATTAAATATAGGGGTGAAAAAAAATATAGAGAAAATATTAAAAAAATGTTTATAGCCATGGCTAAAGATGTTAGAGTTATATTTATTAAATTTTGTGACAGATTGCATAATTTACGTACTTTAGAGGCACTACCCCCTAACAAACAAGTACGTATAGCTAAAGAAACTCTTGATATCTATGCACCTGTAGCTGGTTTACTAGGCATGTGGCGTTTAAAGTGGCAAATGGAAGATATCTGTTTTAAAATTTTACAAAATGAAGAATATAGAAAGCTGGAACATAAATATGAAGTAGAAAAAAAAGCAGAAAGAAACCAATACTTTCAAAAAATTAAAAATATATTAAGTAATAAATTAGAGGAAAATGGAATAAAGAATTACGAAATTCAAGTTCGCTTTAAACATTTATATAGTATTTATCAAAAAATGAAAAAGAAAGATCGTCGTTTTGATGAAATATATGATGTTTTTGCTTTAAGAATAATTGTTCCCTCTATCGATGATTGCTATAAATCCCTAGGAGTTATACATACTATTTGGAAACCAAAAGCTAATCGTTTTAAAGATTATATTGCCGCAGCAAAACCTAATGGTTATCGATCACTTCACACCACCATTTTTGGCCCTGAAGGTAAAAATGTAGAATTTCAAATAAGAACCCAAGAAATGCATGATGAATCTATATACGGATTATCAGCTCACTGGTATTATAAAGGTAAAGGCAGTGACAAAAGTGCCAGACAACCATACTGGGTTAAAGAAATTCTTAAAATACAAAAAAATATTAATACCAAAAACTTTATTGAAGAAATAAAATTAGATATTTTTCGTAATAGAATATTTATTTACTCACCTAAAGGTGATATTTTTGAACTTCCAGAAAAAGCAACTCCAATTGATTTTGCTTATGCAGTTCATACTGATATAGGCAACAAAGCTGTTAGAGCTTTGGTAAATGATAGAATAGCTAATCTTGATTACTCTTTAAAAAATGGTGATATTGTAGAAATTGTTATAGACAAAAATCGTAAATACCCCAACAAGAATTGGTTAAAATTTGTCAAAACTAAAAAAGCTAAAGAAAGAATTAAGCAATACAGCAAAAAAACTGCCTTTAACAATATTAAAGACCTTATTACAAGAAACCCGAAGGAAGATGAGATTAAAAAACAAAACAAAAAGAAAAAATAAAAGAAGAACATATATAACATACTAAAAAGAAGCATCACTTAGATGCTTCTTTTTAATCATTGATATTTAATTTAACGCTACTTCCTATCATCAGTTAACTTACCAATCTTACGCAAGTACTCATTTTTCTTTCCTAATTCTAAACTAGTTAAAGCATATTTTTTCTGCTCTCTTTTAGATTTCTTGCCCTGATAATATTGTTTTTCTCTTGCTTTGTCCAAGCGTTTAGAATTTCTAAGTCCTTTTTTAAATCTTCTTAAAAAACTTTCAAAGTTTTCACCTGTTTTGCGTTTAAAATCTGCCATAATTAACACCTTCCTTTCTATTTATATAGTTTATTATATTAATAATATATAACTATTATTTTAACTTTTTATTAATATCACTTTTAATCTTTTTCTGTGGTATTATTTCTTGCACACCTGATTCCATATCTCTTAAAAGTATAGTGTCATCATTTAATTCCTTTTTACCAAGAATTAGAGACAGTCTAGCATCTAAATCCTTAGATTCTTGTAGTTGCGTTTTTAAACTATTAGTGGCAAAAGAATGTCTGACATTATAACCTTCTTTTCTTAATTCTTCAAATATCTGAAGAGATCTAATTTTAGCCTGTTCACTTATTTGAGCAATAAAAATAAGATTATATGGTTTTGGAAATAAAATCAAGCCCTGTTCCTTGATTTTTGTTAAAGTCCTCTCTAAGCCAATAGCCATGCCAACAGCAGGAGTAGCTTTATTTCCTAGTTTTTCAACTAAGTTATCATAACGACCACCACCACCAAGTGAATATTTAAATTGAGCATTTTCCTTCTCATCTAATGGCCAAATCTCAAAAACAGTATCATTGTAATAACTTAAACCTCTAACCAAATAAGGATCAAAGTTATAGCGAATCTCTAATTCATCTAAATACTCAACTACTTTACCAAAATGTTCTCTACTATCTTCACTTAAAAAGTCAGCAATCTGTGGAGCATCTTTTCTAATATCCATACATTCTTTTTCCTTACAATCAAGTAATGCTAAAGGGTCTTTGTCTAATAGTTTCTTACATGAATTACACAATTTACTACGCTTACCTCTTTCTTTATAAAAAGCAAGCAGTTTTACTTTGTATTCTTTCTGACATTCTTTATCCCCTAAACTATTAATTTGCACTTCAACATCTAACCCTAGGTCTTTAAACATATTATAAGCAGTAACCATAAGTAATACTTCAGAAACTGGTTTATCCTCTCCAAGCACTTCTGCATTTACTTGATTAAATTGCCTATAACGTCCATTCTGTAATTTTTCCTGTCTAAAAACAGGACCCACTGAAAATAAACGTACAGGGTGTAACATCTCTTCTTCTAGATTGTATTCTTGGTATGCTCTAAGTATTCCTTGAGTTAATTCTGGTCTTAAAACTAACTTTTCTTTCTTATCACTAAGAAAACTATATGTCTCTTTAGGGTCACTACTTCTAAAAGAACTCTTAAATAATTCAGCTTTCTCAAATATTGGTGTCTCTATTTGTTTAAAACCATATCTATGTAAAAAATCAACTATATTTTTTTTAACTATCTCCCAATTATCAAAATCCTTAACAGTAACATCTTTAGTTCCTAGGGCACGAGAAAAAGTTTTTCCTGGTTTAGTGTTTATATTTTTTTTATTAGATCTATTATTTTGACTTCTTTGTTTGGGCATATATATAGTTATTAATAATTGATATTATATTTAAAAACTTCAAATTTATCTATTGGCCAACCTCTAATCCATACTTTACCAATAATAAAACTTTTATTAACAGGACCAAAAATGCGTGAATCTTTAGAGGCAGAACGATTATCCCCTAAAACATAATATTCATCTACTTTTAATTCCATCTCTTCGTTTTCCAAACCGTATGTTTGTGTACCATTAGGTAAGTATTTTTCATCTAATAAAAATCCTCTAGGGTTATCCTCATTATATATATAGACTAAACCATTTTTCACTTCTACTGTTTCTCCTGGTAAAGCAATTATTCTTTTAATAAAATATTCCTGCGGATGTCTAGGGTAACGAAAAACCACTACTTCACCTCTTTCGGGCTCATTGAACCGATAACTAATTTCATCTACTATTAAATATTCATAATCATGAAAACTAGGCTCCATGGATGCTCCCTTTACATAAAAAGGTTGTATTAAAAAATATCTAACTGGCACAATAATGGCAAGTGATATTAATACTATCTTTAAAACTTCAAAAAGAAAGCTAAAAAACTTTTTAAACATAAGTTTATTTATTTATATCAATAAAAGTAAACTAATTATATCATTTTTTAATCATAAAATCAAGCAATAAACTATTTATCAAGTTAAGCCCTAATAACCTTAGCAACTACACCATTTATAGTATAGCCTAAAGAATCTAAATCTTTCTTATGTAATACAATTGGTGGTATTTTTAAGCTTGATTCTGAAATTAATCTAATTTCATCACTTTCTCTATCTTCGTAAAAGCGTTTAATATTAGCCAAACCATCTATAATAGAAAGAACATAATCACCGTTTCTTGGTTGTAAGCCACTATCAATAACTACATAATCACCATCTTTTACGCTTTTTCCATTAATATTAGCTTTATTTAATGATTTACCCACAGCCTTAACAATAAAAAGGTCTTTAGGATTTCTTTTTTTATTTAAAACCTTAGGTGATATTTTCATGTAACCCAAAATATCTTGCTGAGCAATCTGTAAGGCTTGTCCGCAATTTGCTAAACCTAAAATAGGCAAATTAAATAGCTCACCAATAACAAAAGCTTCGCCAGAAGATACTTTAGTTTTATCTTTCTTAGAATCTAAGTAAATTAAACCTTTAGCTTTTAATTTATCAATATGATAAATAACTGTTTGTGGATTTTTAATATTTAATTCTTTACCTATCTCACGATAAGTCATAGTATTAAGATTTTTTTTCTTGGCTAAATCAAGAATTCTTTTTTGATTATCATGCATATATTTATATTAATAATTATTATATAGATATTATAGAGCATGAAATAAATTGTGTCAATAGTTTTATTTACATTATTTATTTTATTAATATTATTTATTATAATTACAGTAAAATAAAAAAACACCTGCTTCAACAGAGTGCATAAAAAATATAATTTAGCTAAAATTTATTTAAACTAAAACTTATTTTAAATCAAATTATTTTGCCCTACCTGATTCTTACCTAAATGCTCGTAACCTCTAGCAGTTGCCACTCTACCTCTAGCTGATCTTTCTAAGAAACCAAGTTGCATTAAATATGGTTCATAGACGTCTTCAATTGTTGACATTTCTTCACCGGAGGCGGCTGATAAAGTATTTAGCCCTACTGGACCACCATTAAATTTATCAACAATAATTTCAAGTATCTTTCTATCAATAAAGTCTAAACCTAAATTATCTACCTCTAACATTTTAAAAGAATTCAAACAATCTTTTTCAGTAATTTCACCAGTACCTTTTACTTGGCAATAATCTCTAACTCTTTTAAGTAATCTATTAGCAACCCTAGGAGTACGACGAGAACGACTACTTATTGCCTTACTAGAAGCTTCATCAATATTTATTTTCAAGATACCAGCACTTCTTTTTACAATCTTTTCAATATCATCTTCTTCATAAAAATTTAAATGATGTACTAATCCAAATCTATCTCTAAGTGGTGCAGATAAATGACTAGCTTTAGTGGTAGCTCCAATAATGGTAAAACGTGGGAGATCCAAGCGTAGGGTTCTAGCACTAGCACCCTTTCCCATAATAATATCTAGAGCATAATCTTCCATAGCTGGATAAAGTATTTCTTCAATACTTCTATTTAAACGGTGAATTTCGTCAATAAATAAAATATCATTTTCAGAAATGTTAGTTAAAATAGCAGCTAAGTCTCCACCTTTTTCAATAGCTGGCCCAGAAGTGATTCTTAAATTAGCACCTGTTTCTTTAGCAATAACGTGAGCTAAAGTAGTTTTACCAAGTCCAGGAGCGCCATACAAAAGAACATGCTCCAAAGCTTCTGATCTTTTTTTAGCAGCTTCAATGCTTATCTTTAAATTATCCTTTACTTTTTCTTGTCCAACATATTCATGTAAGTGTTGAGGACGCAAAGAACTATCCCAAGCTTTATCATCGGAATTTTCTTGTGAACTTATTATTCTATCTGTCTCTTCCATATATTTATATAATAATGTTTATATAATAATACTTTTCTATATATTATATTATATTACTTAAATCGTAAAACAATAAATTATTTCTAAAACTTTCTAAACTCACAAATACTATTAAAATCACAATAGGAACAAGTTCTAGAACTAGGAGTAGGACTAAAATCCATTGATTTAATTTGCTCTATTTCTTCTTGTAATTGTTCTTGCAATTTCTCTAGCTGTTTATCTGTAGCTGTAAAAGAAAGTTTATGACCTTCACTGTCTAAGAAGTAATAACTTAATTTTGAAACTTTTAGATTTAAAACATTTTCTAACGCTAATTGGTATATCATTAATTGTCTTTTATCTTTAGGGTCTAACTTATCTTTTACTCTACCAGTTTTATAATCAATTACCTCTACAGTACCATCTTCTAATTTATCTACTCTATCAATAGCACCTTTAATTGAATCTTGACCAATTTTTAAGACAAAGTTTTTCTCTAACATTACTGGCTTTATATTTTTCTCTTCTAATAAATTATTATAGAAATTAATTAAAGCATTTTTACCTTTCTTATAATATTCTTCTTTTTCTTTCTTAGTCTCATAGCCTCCACCTTGCCAATAATCATTATATAAGTCTATTAACCTATCTAAGTTTATCTGACTTTTAATTTCTTCTTTTCTATTTTTAGTTTCTGCAAATAAACTAGTTTGAGCTTGGCTTACTTCAAGTAAAGGATACATAAATTGATATAAAGTATTATGTAATGTTCTACCAAAAGATAAGCTAGCTTTTTCTGGAGCAGGAACTTTTAATATAAAAGCATAGCGGTATTGCCATGGACATTTACTATATGACTCAAGTTGAGAAAAAGAAAATTTACTAGGCAAACTAAGTTGACTCTTGTTTACTTCACTTAAGCTTTTAGCATCTTGTTTATATAAATCTTTTTCTAGTTCATTTAAAGCTTGATAGTCAGCACTAAACTTTTCTTTAGCATTTAAATTCATCTCTTCTAGAAAAAGAGATGGCTTTTTCTCTAATTTTCCACCATAATCTTTAGCACTAGTTAAATAAAGATTTTCTTTAGCTCTAGTTATAGCTACATAAAATAGTCTTCTCTCTTCTTCAATATGAAAGTCTTTGTCTGACTCAACTTTCTCTTTAACCAAAGTCTCAGGAATTGTAATTTTATCTGTTCTAGATATAGTAGGAAAACGTTTATCTACTAAATTACAAACAAAAACATGTTTAAATTCTAAACCTTTAGCAGAGTGCACTGTCATAATTTTAACTACCTCAGGATCTTCAAATTCTAAAAACAAAGAACCACTTTCTCCTGCTTCAAGCTCTAAATCTAAATAGTTAACAAAATCTTTTAAGTTAGCTTCTTTATCAGCGCTTTCAAATTCTTTTATTTTTTTATAAAACTGATTCAACCAAGAAAACTTCTCTTTATCTCTATCTTGATCTAATTTTTTAGTGATTGCAAAAGATTCTACATACTCTAAGAATATCTTACTAGGACTTTCTTTTTTAACCATTTCACTATGCTTTTTAATTAAACTTAAAAGTTCCTTAATCTTTTTATATGACTCACCGTCTAAGCTATTTAAAACGTGAACATTTTGTAAAGCTTCATACAATGACCAAGTTTTTCTTCTGGCTAATTTATTTAATTCTAAAATATCTTTATATGGTAAAGAAAAATAATCAAAATTTAATACTCTAAATAAAGCTGAAGATTCGTGATAATTATCTAAAAGTTTAAAATAAGCTATGGCATTTAATATTAAAGGTTTAAAATACAAACCCTTTAAAGAAACGAATTGATTAGGAATACTGTGACGATTTAATTCTTTAACAAACTTATCTGCAGCACCATTAGCTCTAACTAAGACAGCAAAATCAGACCACTTAGTATCTTTATTGGCCTGGTATATACTTTCAATCTTTTCCCTAACAAAAGTAGTTTCTGATTCTTCATTTTGCAAATTCCAATGCTCCACCTTTGCTTCTATTGGTTTTTGCGCCTTTAATTCTTTATTTACATTAATCTTTTCTTCTAAACGATTAGGATTGTTATGTTTAATGAGTTCATATGATTTATCAAGTATCTTTTGCCCTGAACGGTAGTTCTTAGTTAAAACTATTTGTTTAGCTTGAGGGTAATCATCTTTAAATTGCATAATATTAAAAATAGAAGATCCACGAAAACGATATATACTTTGATCATCATCCCCCACTACAGTAAGATTTTGATGAGATTTTATTAACAACTTAATAAGTTCATATTGAGCCCAATTAGTATCTTGAAATTCATCAACCATTACTTGCTTAAACTTATCTTGATACTTGCTTAATATGTGTGGTCTTTCTTTAAAAAGTTTTAAGGTGTATCTAATCAAATCTCCAAAATCTAAATAAGAGTTATCAAGAATTAACTGATTATATTTATAATAAGCCTTAGCTAATTCTTTGTAACGCGCTATTTCTTGTTCTTGTTCCTTAGCTTCATCATTATTTAAGTTTTTATCTTTATTCTTTTCTAAACTTTCAGCGTAATCTAAATAATCTTGAGGAGATATCTCCTCATCCTTTAATCTAGAAAAGTGCTTAATTAATTCTTGAATAAACTTAGTAGAATTACCTAGTGGCTTATAATAATCAAGTTCAAATTTATCTAAATTATTATAAATAAATATCCATTGTTGTGTTTGATCTAAAAGCTCAAAATCTATAGGTAAACCAATTTCTAATCCGTGATCTCTAAGCACTCTTTCACAAAAACCATGGAAAGTGCTAATCCATAAATCAAAGTAACCATATGGCAAAGCTTCTAAAGCTCTTTCCTCCATCTCTGCAGCTGCTTTTTCAGTAAAAGTTAAAAGTAATATTTCTTCAGTATTAACTTTTTTCTCATCCATTAAATAAAGCATCCTACTAATAAGCACTGAAGTTTTACCAGTACCAGCACCCGCTACTACAAGTAAAGGTCCTTTTTCATGCTCTATTGCTTGCCTTTGTTCTCTATTTAAATGAGAAAAGTCGACTTTCATAATTGTATATTTTAAATATTATTTATTTAAATCTACTATTTTTTTAAGCTTAGCATTTTCTTTCATGGGTCCAATAATTGCTAAGTTTAATCTATCATTAACAAATAACTGTTTAGCTAATTTTTGGATATCAGCACTTGTTACCTTATTCATTTCAGCTAAAAAGTCTTTTGGTTTCTTAAACGATTTTCTAGTCACAGATTGCCTAGCATAAAAACTAGCAATAGCATCAGATCCTTCTAGACTTAGAGCCATACGCCCTTTTATCATTTCCTTATTTCTTTTCAACTCCTTAGCAGAAACAGGTTCTAAAATTAATTTCTTAAACTCCTCTAATATAACTTCTATAGCTTCATAAACTGCTTCATTTTTTAATCCTGCCTCTACAGCTAAATAACCTGAATCTCTATATAATTCAGTAGAAGCTTTAATATAGTAAGCTAAACCTCTTTTTTCTCTAATTTCTGTAAAAAGTCTAGAACTCATTGATCCACCTAAGATAACCTGCATTAATTTTAAGGTAGCTTCTCTTTTATCACCAATTGCAAAAGCACGCACACCAAGTGCTAAATTAATTTGATCATTTTCTTTGTATTCCACTTTTATCTGTGGTGCTTTTTGTTTAAGACTAATTTTAGCTGGTTCTTTTTTAATGTTTTTATTAAAATCACCAAAATACTTTTTACTTAAATTATTAATATTCTTTGGTAAATTACCTGCTAACACTAAATGAAGATTATTAGCCCCATATTGTTTTGTGTAATAATTAACAAAATCTTTTCTTTGAAATTTCTTGATATTTTCTTTAGTGCCAATAACTTCCCAACCAGCGCTATTATCTCCATATAAACAAGACTCAAAAACATCATCTAAACGCATCATAGGGTTAGCTCTATACATATTTATTTCCTCTAAAATCACACCTCTTTCTTTATCAATCTCCTCTTGTTTAAAGGTTGAAGCAGATAACATATCACTTAATATTTCTAAGGCTATTTCTAACTTGTCAGCTCTAAGTTTTATATAATAACCAGTATACTCTTTAGAGGTAAAGGCATTAAATTCTCCACCCACAGCATCTAAAGCTGAAGCTAAACTAAGAGCATCAGGGTATTTTTCTGTACCTTTAAACATCATATGCTCTAAAAAATGACTAATACCATTATTAGTTCTAGTTTCATTTCTAGAACCAGTACCTACCATAACTAAAGCAGTAACTGTTTTAGAGCTACTATCAGGAATCTTTATAATTTCCAAACTATTTTTTAACTTATCTGTTTTATAATTATTCATATAGTAATTATTTATTATTAATATATCTTAAATTTAACACATATCAGCTATAATTCAAATAAAGAGATCTTAATAAACAAACACTACTTAAAATGAAAAAATATTATTTAGAAAATAATAAAAAGAAAAATTTTAAAATAAAAGATTTACCTACACATGAAAAACCTAGAGAAAAACTTCTAGAAAAAGGTCCTGATATATTGTCTTTATCAGAATTAATAGCAATTATTTTACAAACTGGCACTAAAAAAGAAAATATAATCAAAATGAGTTCACGACTACTTAAAGAATACGGACAAAAAGCCATATCTGATCAAAAAAATGCTAAATTCTTAAGTAACGAATTCAAGCTACCCTTAGGAAAATCCTTGCAATTAATTGCTTGTTTTGAACTAGGCAAAAGACTTTTTAAAGAAAACCAGGGTGTGAAAAAAACTATTAAAAGCGCTAAAGATGTCTATGAATATCTTCAAGATATGAGAAATTTAAACAAAGAACAATTCAGAGGTCTTTACTTAAATAGCAGATCAAAGCTTATACACGATGAAATCATATCATTGGGTACTTTAGATTGTTCTTTAGTTCATCCTAGAGAAGTCTTTCAACCAGCTATTGAATATAGTTCAGTAGCTATAATATTAGCTCACAATCATCCTTCCGGTAATAGTAGTCCCAGTCTAGAAGATGTTAAAGTCACCGTTAACTTAATTAAAGCTGGACACATTTTAGGTATAGAAATTTTAGATCATGTTATCATCACTAAAAACGGTTATCATAGTATTGTTTTAAAAAATAATGATAACTTAAAAATTTAAAACAAAAATTTAAAACTACATAAAACATATGATTACTTATAACAATAAATATAAAAACTATTTAAAAAAATTCAATAATTTAATTTGTGATAAAAAAAGCACCGCTTTTCACGTTAAAGCTAAAGATTACTTTGCTAGCCTAGCTACTATTTTAAATTTACTATCACAAAATAATACTCTCACAGAAAGAGAGATAAAAAATATATTAAAAAGCCTAGCAAGAGACCTGCTTTATTTGCAAGATAATTATAGGATTATAGAAAAAGATTAAATATACTTTAGTAAAATTAAATAAAGTATATAATTATATGGATAAGGATATCATTTTATTAAAAAAAGAAATAGAAGCAGGCTTTTCTGCTCAAAATCAAGAGGACTTAAAACTAGCTAATTCTAATTTTTCTGATTATTTAACATTGATTGAAAAGAATGAATAAAATAACAAAACTTTTTAAGTTCTAATTTTTTTAATACTGTCATTTGCATTAATGGGTTTTAATATTAAACCTGAAATCAAAGCCATAAGAAGCCAACCAAAGTGAAGCGATATTAACCAGTGTTCTGCTAACATTATTATAAGGAGCACTAACCACAAGGATATATATAAAACTTGTTTTCTGCTATATGCTATAACAAATAGATATATAAAAAATACTAAAAAAGCCATAAAACCAAAAATGCCAATCTCTGCCATCAGAAGCAAAAAGCTATTATGTACTGGTTGCAGTTCATAAATATCTTTATCTGGATAATAATCTTTCAAAACTAAACTATAATTACCAACACCCACTCCAAAGTACAAGTTATCTTTAATAATTGTTTTTGCTTCAACAATTTGCTCTTGCCTTTCATTAATTGACTTTGCCTCTAAACGATTACTAGTATCTAGCCTAGAGAAAAATAATTGACTATATATACTTATTAAAATAACAGACAGTAAAACTAAAGTTAAACTTACCTTAATTACTTGTCTATAATTTTTTTTATAAAATAAATAATAAAGAACAATTATTAAAGTACCAATAAATCCGGCGCCTATTGCCAGTCTTGAAAAAGATAAAAAGAGAGCCATGAATGATACTAAAGAGCTAATCCAAAAATACAAAGAAAATCTTAGTTTTTTATAATTAATAATTTTTTTATTTTGAGCTAATAATAAATATAAAGAAACTAATAAGCTTATAGCCATTAAAGCACCAAAGATATTAGGATGATCAAGACTTCCATAGGCTCTAAGCCAACGACCTGAAGCAGTTTCAATTACAGCCTGTCCTAAATTAAAAGCCCCATGGCTAGCCATGCCTAAGTATTTATTGCTAAATGAAGTTTGTGAAATAAATTGAAAAATTCCTAAAAAACCCTGGAACAAAGAACCAGCTAAAAACCAAAGTAGAAGATTTAATTTATTATATTTAACGGTAATTAGAACCCAAATTAATAAAGCAAAAATTACAAACCAAAAATAGTGAAATAAAGATAGCTTATAATTATATGAGAATATAATTGAACTAATAATAAATATCTCAAAGGCCCCTAGGAAATACCATAATCTATTTTTAATCTGTGAGCTAATGGTTTTAAAATAAACACTGAGCGTTAATAATACTAAAATTATTATTAATAAATCTGTGAAATAGAAACTTATAGTACTAAACTCTAAAGAAAAACCATCTTTTGTCCAAGCGCTTATAATATATCTAGTCTGTAAAGGCAGACTAAAGACTAAAAAGTACAGTAAATACTCAATTACCTTTTTTATATTTAAAATATTTAATTTTTTTAGTTTAGAGTTTATCTTCATAAACTTTCATTCTTTCTAAATATTTTTGATAAAAATATTCCCTTCTATCTAAAACATGTAGTTTTAAAACTTCATCATTTATAATTACCTCTTTACCTTTATTAACTTTATCTTTTATCTCTTGAGGAAATAAATGCCATTGTATTTTTTTTAAATAATTTTCAATAAATCCATTACTACTATTTTTATAATCTTTAATATTATTATCTACATTTACAATCTTAAAATAATTAGGTAAATAATTTTTTACCCAGACATTCTCTGCTAATAACTTATTTAAATAATTATCTTTATCATACACAGAACTTAAATTAACTAACCAATACAGAAAATAGAAGTCACTTTCTTTAGTATAATTTTGTAAATTTAAATTAACTTCACTGACAAAAAAACTTAAGCAAAGCTTGTCTTTTTCATTTTCTGGGCTAGGCCTTAAATTAAACAACTTTCCTATAAATGCTAAAATAAATCTACTAATCCAAATTTTATTCTTTTTAGTAATAATAAACAAATCAATATCTCCCCCTTCTCTAAGATTATATGATCCTATACTATTACTCAATGCTAGCAGTTTTAAGCCAGTAAATATTTTAAATATTTTTGACCACTTTCTAGCTATCTTTATTTTCTTTTTTGTATAATTATATCTTTTCTGTCTAATACTAAAATTGTTTTCCTTACCTTCTAGACAATAAAAGCTATGTTTAGAACTGATAACGTTTCTGGTTTCTAAACTTTCTAGCGCTAAAACAACTTGAAAATACGAACAATTTTTTTGCAGATACTTAAAAACTTCAAAAGCACTAAGCGGATAAGAAAAAATATCAAAAAAAGCAATTGTAGATACAATTGCTCTGTCTAAATTGGTATTTGAATTTACTAACATAATAATTAATCTTCTTGTTTAGGCTTTTCTATTTCCATGGTTTCCACTTCTTCTTTTTTATGTGATATCTTAGTTACGTCTTTATCTATCTTTTTAAATTCCTTGTAAGCACTATTATAATGATTAACACTAGTAGAAAGAGTACCGCCTAATTTCTGTAAATAAGTATCATAACTTAAAATATGACGTCCTAATTTTTCAACATTCTTTTTAATTTCTTGTGCTGATTCCTCTATTTGCATAGCTCTAAGTCCTTGTAAAACTGTTTGTAAATAAGCTAAAAATGATGTCGGCGAAACAATAACAACTTTCTTTTCTTTAAAAGCATACTCAATCAAATCACGATGCACAATACCAACCTTACCTATAAGTAAATCATAATAAATAGCTTCTGAAGGGATAAACATAAAAGCAAAATCTAGCGTTTTTTCTCCTGGTTTAATATACTTAGCTGTTTCATCTATTCTAGCTTTCAAATCAGTCTTAAAAGACTTTTCTAAACGTGTTCTTTGTTCTTTGTCTCTACAATTTATTAATTTTTCATAATTTTCTAAACTAAATTTTGAATCTACTGGAATAACTTTATCTTTCACAAATACCACAGCATCAACTATATCACCATCCTTAAAACTATATTGCATTTGATAGGAATTTGGAGCTAAAACATTTTTTAAAGTTTCTTCTAAATAATATTCTCCCAAGACACCTCGATGTTTAGGATTTTTTAATATATCCTGTAAATTCTGTAACTGCTCAGAAAAATTAACCACTTGTCTGTTAGTTTCATCAAGCTTGGTTAATTTCTCAGTAATATTAGAAATAAGTTTAGCACTTTGTCCAAATTGTTCACGATTACTTTGATGAACTTCAGAGAGTTTTTTGTCTAATTCTTGGCGAAGTAAAGTATTTATTTCAGACAAGTTTTTTAAACGCTCTTCCATTAAAGTCATGCCCTTATCATTTTGTTTCCTTTGCAAATAATACCAAGCTAAAACTAATATCGCCAAAAGAAGGACTATTGTAATTATATCTATAAGCATAGATTATATTTATTATTATAACCAGGTTACACCAGCAACACTATCATTGTCATTTTTTAATCTCATAAGTCTCACCCCTTGTGTATCTCTACCTGTTTTATTAATAGAAGTAAATGGCAAACGGATAACTTGACCTTTAGCAGAAATAGCAATAATATCTCTTTCTTTCATCATCTTATAATTCATTAAATAAGCATTTACCAAAGAGCCGGTCTTAGCTGTAACTTTAGCGGTCTTAATACCTGAACCACCTCTCTTTTGTATCTTATAAAGCTCAAAGGCTGTTCTCTTACCAAAACCATTAGCCATAATAGTCATAACTTGATAATCCTTATCTTTAATAGAGCCCTGATTAGCTACCCCCATACCAATAATCTTATCATCTTTTTTCAGGCGCATACCATAAACACCAGCAGCAGATCTTCCCATCTCTCTTACATCTGTTTCTTTAAATCTAATAGCTTGACCATTAGCAGTAATCAAAATTACCTCATCGCTACCACTACTTGGTTTAGCCCAAATAAGTCTATCTCCATCTTTAATTTTTATAGCTATAAGTCCTGAACGTCTGACATTAGCAAATGAGTCTAAAGAAACTTTCTTTACTATTCCTTTTTCAGTAGTGAAAAAGAGATACTTTTGATTAGATATTTTATCTAAAGGTAATATTGAAGTAACTTGTTCTTTACTCATTAATTGTAAGAAATTCACTATAGCTGTACCTTTAGCAGTTCTAGAGGTTTGTGGTATCTCGTGAGCTTTTAACTGAAAGACCCTACCTTTAGTGGTAAAGAAAAGAAGATCACTGTGAGTATTGGTGGTAAACATAAATTGCACCAAATCTTCCTCTTTAGTGCTTAAACCAATAACCCCTTTTCCACCTCTAGCTTGAACTTTAAAATTACTAGGATCCAATCTTTTAATATAACCATCTCTAGTCATCATAATCATGGTTTCTTCATTAGGAACCAAATCTTCAATATTAAAATCCTTCACACCACTACTTATAACTTTAGTTCTTCTTTCATCACCATACTTCTTATCAAGATCTACCACTTCTTGTTTAATAATATTTCTCATCTTAGTTTTAGAAGCTAAAATACTTTCTAACTCTTTAATTAATTTCTGTTTTTCTTTTAACTCATCTTCTATCTTTTTTCCTTCTAAATTGGCTAAATTTTGCAGTTTCATCTCCAAAATAGCCACTGCTTGTTTTTCAGATAACTTAAATTTCTTAATTAAATTGACCTTAGCTACTTCTTTATCTTTAGAAGCTTTAATAGTTTTAATAACTTCATCAATATTTTTTAAAGCAATCACCAGTCCTTCTAAAATATGAGCTCTGTCTTTAGCTTTATCCAAGTCAAACTGCGTTCTTCTTCTAACCACTTCTAAGCGATGCTTAATGTATTCTTCTAGAATCATCTTTAATGTTAATACCTTAGGTTGCAAACCATCTATTAAAGCTAAAGCATTAACATGAAAAGTTTCTTGTAGTTGTGTATTTTTATATAAAGTATTTAATACTTTTTTAGGATAAGCATCTTTTTTAAGATCAATAACTACCCTAACCCCGTCTTTATCTGACTCATCTCTTAAATTTTTAATACTATCTATCTTTTTATTTTTAACTAAATCAGCAATCTTTTCTACTAAATTAGCTTTATTTACTTGATATGGAATTTCAGTAATAATAATTTTAAAATCATTAGCTTTATTTTCAACAATCTCAGCCTTACCTCTTACCACAATTCCACCCTTACCTGTAGCATAGGCTTGAGCAATATCTTTTTGATTATAAATAATACCACCTGTAGGGAAATCTGGCCCCTTAACAAATTCTGTTAGGTCATCAATGCTAGCTTCAGGATTTTCAATTAAATGAATTATAGCTTGTGATAATTCGTGTAAATTATGCGGAGGAATATTAGTAGCCATTCCTACAGCAATACCCATGGTACCATTTAAAAGCAAGTTAGGTAATTTAGCTGGCAACACGCTAGGCTCATCATGAGAACCATCAAAGTTGGGACGAAAATCAACTGTTTTCTTTTCTATATCAATTAAAAGTTCATCAGAGATGTTTTGTAGTTTAGCTTCCGTATAACGCATAGCTGCCGCACTATCCCCATCCATTGAACCAAAGTTACCTTGTCCGTTGACAAGTTGATAACGCATAGAAAAATCCTGCGCCATTCTAACCATTGAATCATAAACAGCACTATCTCCATGAGGATGGTATTTACCTAACACTTCACCAACTACAGTAGCTGATTTTCTAAACTTAGCAGTTGACTTTAAACCAATACTCCACATCGCATATAAAATACGTCTGTGCACTGGCTTTAAACCATCTCTTACATCTGGTAAAGCACGACTAACAATGACACTCATAGCATAGTCAAGATATGATTGACTCATTTCTTCAACTAAAGGTTGATTTTTAATTAAACCATAGACTGTTAATTCGTTTTCATCATTTTTTTTGATTCCCTCATCTTGAGGTTCTTGGTCTTTATTTTTTGTAGTCATATAATATTAATATACTTTTTCAGTTATACCTTCACAGCCCGCTGGAATCGTACAATTCTTAGGACCAGAATCGCCATATGTTGGCATACAATTTACCCACTCAGGACAATTGTTAGGATTTTGTTTTTCAATTTGTGCCTCTTCTAAGGCCTTTTCTAATTTTTTAAGTTCTGCTTGCATATCTTCAAACCCCTCTACATCTTCAGTGCTAGTGGAAACCTCTTCAGTGCTGGTGCTACCAACAAAAATGTCTGGATTTTTTTCTACCTCATTTTCAAGTTCAACACTAGCTTCATTCCAATTATCATTAAATCCTGACCAGGTTTTTTTCAATGTATTAGTTATCTTACCCCAATCAAAATGATTAACTTCTTCTTCCTCTATAGTCTTAGAGCTTAAAATTGAAGGTAAATTAAAAATCCAAAGAAATAATATTAAAACTAAAAAGAAACTAACTGCTGAGTAGAGTAATAATTTCTTATCCTTTTCATCGCTACTATTATCTCTACTATTATTATCTCTTTTAAGTTTTTTATCCATATATTAACTATTCCTTAATACCATCTAGGTTAACATCATACAGAATCTTTTCCATAGCTAAATTATAAGAAAGAATTTCTTCTTCAGTAAACCAAATTTCTATTTCTCTTTTAGCTTCTTCCCCTTTATCTGAACAATGTATTAAATTTCTAATAGCTCTCTCATCTATATTAGCCAATTCATATGAATCAACTGTCAAATCTCCTCTTATAGTTCCTACATCAGAAGTAGTTGGTTCTGTGCCACCAACTAATTTCTTTACTATTGCTATAGCTTGATTACCTTCAATAATCATAGGGACAACTGGTCCACAGGTCATAAACTTAACTAAGCCCTTAATAATATCTTTACCATATTCAATAGTTTCTTTTTCAGGTTCTAAACCTCTAGCTTTACGATTTTCAACTATTTTTTCACCTTTTTCCTTAAACCAAACATCGTCTTTATTGTAATGTGTCCAACATTGGTCTTCAGTGGCATTTACCATCTTTAAAGCAACAAGCTTTAAGCCACTACGTTCTATTCTTTTAATTAATTCACCAATTAAACCTCGCTGAATAGCATCAGGTTTTAATATTACCAGTGATCTTTGCTTCTTTGGATGTGTCATAAGTTTATTCATGCTTAATTTTTATAATCAAAAATAACCAGCTCAGTATCTTCTGCTGGTAACTCTTTTTTACTTATTTTTAACTTCTCTTCTTTAGTGGGTGTTAATCCTAACTCTTTTACAAAAGCATCCACTCCTTCAATATCAATTTTAAGTCCTGGAATCTTGTAATGCATAGGAATAATAATTCTTGGCTCTAATTGTGCTATTACCTCTACAGCCTTTTTAGCATCTAAAGTGTATTTTCCTCCCACTGGTATCATTAATATGTCAGTAGCCTCCAATTTAGCTAATTGTGAATTATCTAAAACATGACCTAAATCTCCCAAGTGCACAATACTAATATCTTCCATTTCAATTCTATAGATAATATTTTTACCTCTTTCTTCTCCTTTTTTGTCATCATGATATGACTCAATACCTTCAACCAAAACTCCTTTAACATCATACTCTCCAGCCATACTAACAATAAAAGGATTACCTCTAAAAGCTTTTACATTATTATGATCAGAATGATCATGACTCACTGTTACTATATCAGCTTCAAAGTTTGGAACCTTTAAACCAATTGATTTATCAAAAGGATCAGTGGCTACTGTAATACCATCTGGACCAATTTTATCTTGAATTTTAAAGCAAGATTGCCCATGCCAAGAAATAATCATAATACTTATTTTAAATATTTAAATATAAAAATTAGCCTAATTACAGGCTACGAGAGCTATAATAAGCCCTTATATATACTATTAGTATAACAAAGAAAAAACTAGCGGTCAATCTAATTAAATAAGGAAAATAATAAAATGACAAATAAAAAATGCGCTTCTTGCTTGTTGCAATTAGCGCATTGTAAAATTTTAAAAACCCTGCTCTTGATAATCCAACCTGACAACTTTATCAACATCATCCTGTTCAATAATAAAATCTCTCTGATTTTCACCGACTAGCAAAAGCAAATCTCTTTGTATAGCTTTGTTAGTGATTAAAGACACAGATATGTAATAATAACCGTTTGCCAGTTTTTCTCCCATTCGCACTTTAGAAAATCTTCTTCCTTTTTTAGAAGAAATAACTTTCTGCGTACCTCCAATAGTTAACTGAATCTTCTTATTACTTTCATTAATAACATTTCTTTGTCTCTTCCTTCCATGAGGTAAATTTCTATTTATATCCTCATCATCAATAATAACGTGTTCAGTATTATCATCAATTTTGAATTGAAGGATAAGCAAAGCTCCAATCTTGTCTCTTTCTCCAGATTTAGTAAGAAATACTTTAAAGTTTTCCTCATAAATACCAGAGTTAAGCCATTTAATTTTAGCACTAGAATTATATAAACCCAACAATTTATTAGCATTTTTCTTTTTTAATACTGTATTATTGTTATCAATATAATTCCCTTCAAAAAGATTATACCTTAATGCTTTATTAAACCTTATAATAGCATTAGTGATAGTATCACCCGGCATTAAAGTTAAACCTTTAAGAGCGCCACTTTTCCCAACCATTTTATAATCAGTGGTATTAATAAATAGCACTTCTTTAGCGTTAGAAAAAGAGTTTTTACTGTTATTAGAGGAAACTCGATGATCGCTCTCCTCAACAATTTCAATTTCAGATTTAGAGGATAGATCGTTATCTTTATCAAGAAGTTCTTGATTAATATCAATATACTCTCCATCTAAAGAAACTTTTACCTCTACCAAGGATTGATAATCAACTGTAACTTTCATTAATACAGTTGAGTTATAAAATAAATGACTAGAAGTGTTAGAACCTGAATTAACTGGTCCTAAATACTGCCTAATACCGACACTAGGAATCTCAATCAATACATTTTTACCAAACTGATTACGTAAAATATGTTGACTTTGTGCGTAGGTATTAACTACAAAAAATGTAGCTATCATTAACAAAAATAAACATTTTATTTTCACCTTTTTCATCTTTTTTCCTCCTGTTTTTATATTTAATTTTAAACATCAATTTGATATATAAGATTATCATTAATATTTGTAATTGTCAACAATTGTGGCATTGCAGCGAAGGGTTTACACTCGCTAACTCTTCTAATCGCTGCATAGGTGTTTTTCCATCCATACCTAATCCTCTGTGCCTTTTCTGGTAA